>Ga0208134_1000017_pt1 | contig 83041 bp, 79 predicted proteins | sample VirMetDEL_Mar_31_FD_184515 | JGI IMG/M metagenome (GOLD analysis project Ga0208134, IMG submission 184515) | Aqueous microbial communities from the Delaware River and Bay under freshwater to marine salinity gradient to study organic matter... | ecosystem: Environmental > Aquatic > Marine >...
TGCATGAAGTATATAGCATTGGATTAGGTGAGCTTATTGTGGCTTTGATTATTGCTTTTAATATCTGGTGGCACAGAAATAAGATAAAACAAAACTAATGGTAAAAGCATTTCTTTTAAGACTTGAAAAAGATTCTAAACAGACTTTGAGTGCTATGCATTTTTATCTTGGATTAAAATTACTGTTATCCGTAAAGGCTTTAGAATTAACAGATAGAAATAACCAAACATCAATAAGTAGAATACCTGCTGGAAGATATAAATGTATTTTACGTTGGTCAACTAAATACAAATGGCATTTTATAGTATTAGATGTTGAGGGTAGAGAGTGGATTCTTGTGCATTTTGGAAATTTCTACCGAGATACTAGAGGTTGTATTTTAGTTGGAAATGATTTTTATGACATTAATAAAGATGGTTACAAAGATGTTACAAGTTCAAAGAAAACAATAAAAAGGATTCTTAACTTACCAGGAGATGAATTTGAATTAATAATTATAGATGAATAGATGTTAGCATTATTAAAAATAGAGAATTTAAAAGTATATGCTATTGTAGCAGGGATTCTTTTTGCAATATGGTTTTATAAAGATTGGCAGCATCAAAAAGCTGAGAATAAACGTCAAACTGAAAACATAGAACAGTTAAGATATTTTGACAGTCTTAAGTATGCTTCACAAACCTATAGTAAAAAAGAGCTTAACGAATATTTAGAGTACAATAGACAGGACTTACAACAGTTTTTGAAAGACCAAAAAATTGCTACTCGTAAGATTGAAAGAATCATAACTCAAAAATTAACCTATCAAGACAATGTAGATAGGAGTGTTAATTTACAACCAATTTTAGATGCTATAAATAAAAGACAAGATATTAAGATACCTGTTGTAGACAGCACTGATTGTTTAATCATTAAAGGATATGTTGCATTTGAAAATGATACACTTAGCTTAAATATCACAGACCGTAAGTTTAAAAACAAATCTGATGTTGTTAGTTATTGGCAAAGAAATCAATGGAAAATCTTAGGAATTAAAACTAGATTATTTGGGAGAAAAAAAGCAACAGTTATTATTAGAGATAATTGTGGAAACACAGAAACATTTATAATAAATAAGAAGAAAAATTAAGATTAATATGTAATATAGTTAAGAGAAATGATTAACTATTTTTAATTATTTTTTATTAACTTTGTGTTCATGGAACACAAGATACTTGGTAGAAGACTAATTAAACACTTTGATAAGATGGTTTTTGATGAACCATCTCATACTTATAAAGTAAGAGGAAATGGGTTAATGCCTGTTTCAACTTTTATTAAGAATTTTGTTAAACCTTTTGAGGCAAATAAAATTGCACCTTACACTGCAGCTAAAGAAGGAATAACTACACAACAAGTCCTAACTAATTGGGATACAATTAGAATTGAAGCATGTGCTAATGGAACAAGGGTACATGACTTTGGTGAAAGATATGTTATAGATAATTATAATGTATCATCTGATTTAAAGTTCAAGAGTGTCTTGCAACATTTAAAGAATGATGAAAAACTTCAACCTAAAGAACTAGCTTTAATAAAATTTTGGAAAAAGAAACCTGAATATTATATTCCTGTAGCTTTAGAGCTTAGAATGTTTTGTGAGGAATTGGGTATAGCAGGTACAGCAGATATTATCTTACTTGATACAAGAGATAATACTTTGGTTATTGCTGATTATAAAACAAATAAAGATTTGTTTAAGCAATATAAAGACCAAAAATTATTAGGTATATTTAAGCATATGAATGACTGTCCTTATAGTAAGTACAAAATTCAATTGTCTATGTATCAAATTTTATTGGAATTGACAGGCTACAAAGTAAGTAGAAGATTCTTAGTATGGCTAAAAGAAGATGGAGAATATGAAGTTTTTGATACAAAGAATATTACTGGAGAAATAATTAATTATTTTGCTTTAAGAAAGCAATATGCAAATTGGTAAGACAATGAAAGTAGAAGAACTTATACAAAGAGTACAATCTCTATATTCCAAAGGGGCACAGAGTAGAAGTACTAGATTGATGTCAAGACACATTTATAATAAGCTACTTAGTGTTAGGTCACTCTTAGTTTTTCAAAAAAGAAATAAGAAACAACTATTATCAAAATGGAATTATTCAGTAATACCATGTGTAGAACTAGAATTAGTTGATCCAAGTGAATGTGATTGTTTTGTTTCTCCTGGATGTAATCTTCTTAGAAGTACATCCAAACTTCCAAAACCTATTAATGATATTGGTGGATATCTTATTGAATCTGTTACCTCTGTAGATGGTGCAATACAAATTACTGAAACAACTTACTTAAAGAAAAATTGGCAAGTAGATGATAAGTACACTTCAAATAAACCTAAATGGTTTATTAAAGATGACTATTTATATATAACTATAACTAGAAAATTAAAGGCAGTTACAATAGTAGGTATGTTTTCTGATTTTATGGAAGTAGAAAGTTTTGTTTCTGCATGTGCATCAGATTTAAATGAGACTTGTCCTATAAATCCATTTGAAGTAGAGTTCTCAATAGATGAAGAATTAATAGACCCTTTAATTGAATTAACAGCTAAAGAATTATCTGCAGGTTTCAGATTTGGTTATGAAGATAGAAGAAATGATTCTGTAGATAAAGTTGAAGGCAAAGGTGAACCACAACAACAACAGAGAGCACAACAACAGAGAAGAAGACAATGAGACAAGCCTATAAATATTATAGACAAGCAGGTGGAGGTGCAGAAGTAGACAGAAAAACTTTTTGTAAAATCACTAACAAGTTTAATAAATTTATAATGAGCTTGGTTTTTGAAGGAGATGAAGTTAAGTTACCTGAAAAATTAGGTACTATTTCTGTGAAAGGGAAGAAAATAAAAACTGAATTTGATGAGGAGTTAGGGAGAATAGTTAATCAAGCTCCTGATTATCAAGAGACTAAAAAACTTTGGGCTAAATGTCCAGAATGTGAAGCTAACAAGCAAATGGTGTATCATCTTAATGAACATTCTGATGGTAATAGATATAAGTTCTTTTGGAGTAAAGAAAGAATGATAGTGGAGAATAAAATGTTTTACACTATGATTTTTACAAGAACAAATAAAAGACATGTATCTCAATTAATTCAAGATGGAAAAGACTATTATGTAGAGCCAGTAAAATATTAAAATTATGAGTAAAGAATTAACTTATACAACTGTAAACAGAGTATTTTCTAAACTAAGTAGAGACTTAGGTACTGATGAATTTTCTGAAGATGATGTTATTGAATGGACAGGTGAAGCATTAGAAGCAATTGATGCTGTAACTATGTTAGAAGAATGTGTTGAATTTATTGAAGTAAAAAATCATGTAGCACAATTACCTAAATTCACTAACTCAATTATTCAGATAGCTGCACATACTGGAGACTACAGTACATTCACTCCTGAAGAAGTTATAGAAAGTCTATGTGAAGTAGATAGTTCTACAGCTTATGATCCAGATTGTAAATGTGATACAACAAATAAGTATATTCCTGTAGATGCTTCTGGACATCCTATTTTTGATAGTGATGTTTATGAATGGCAACCTACTATTAATGTACAAGCTGAATATGTAAACTGGACTTCATGTAGTGCTTATGCAGCTTCTTGGGCTGTTGTAAGACTAGCTAATCATACTTTTTTTAATAGTATAGTTTGTAAAGAAAAAGATTCAGATTTACTTTACTCTAATTCTAAAGATGAATATACTATTATAGGAGATAATACTTTAAGACTTTCTTTTCAAGATGGTTTTATAGCAGTGTCTTATGCAAGACAAAAATTAGACAATAGAATGTTTCCTATGATTCCTGACCATTTTGCTTACTTGACTGCAATAACTAAGTATTGTACATTAAAAATAATGGAAAGACTTTGGTTGATGGGTAGAGAAGGTTATGAAAGAAAGGTTATGAAACTTGAAGCTGATTGGCAATGGTATTGTAAGCAAGCAGGTAATAGAGCATTAATGCCTAAAGGTATAGATGCTTATCAAAATCTTTTGGACCAATCTCAATACTTGCTTCCTAGAAACTTTAGATATGACCAATTCTTTAGAGACTTATCAAGACCTGAAAATAGACAATTTAATGACCCTGATAATAGAAATAACTAATGGCTAAACAAGAGAAAACATCACCTAAAGTAATTACTCCAATATCAGGCTTACACACTGACTCTTCTCCTATAAATCAACCTGTAGGAACTTATAGATTTGCTTTAAATGCAGTTAATCAAACTAAAAAAGGAAGTGAAAAGTTTAGATCAGCAGAAGAATCTAATGAAGAGTGTTATCAATTAACTACAGGATTTGTTCCAATAGGAGAAACTTATATAAGTAAAGGAAAAACAATAATCTTTTCTACAGCTTTAGATAATTCTATATCTGAAATAGGGATTGTAGATGACCAATGTCAATATACTGTACATGTATCAGGAGATTTAGGATTTAAAGTTCAAAATCAAATTGATGCTACTTTTAGATTAAGAAGAGGATGTGAAGAAACTGTATATTGGGTAGATGGAGATAACAATAAACCTTTTTATTATAATTTTAATAGTCCTGAGAGTTTCAAAGATAGCCTTGGAAATTTTGATAAAAAGAAATTTGAATTAGATAGAAGCTATACTGACATACCTTTATATGAAAGTGTTGAGGTTTTAGATTCTGGTGGTCAAATACTTCCAGGTTCAATTAATGTGGCTATACAATACTTAGATGAAGATTTAAATCCTACTGAATGGATTTCAACTTCTCCTACTATTAAAATTTATAATGACTTGTCTATCAAGGACTTTAGAGAGATTAGAGGAAGTATAACTTCAAATGAATCTTTTCTTAATTTTCCTCCTACAAGTAAGGCTATAAAAGTTAATATAGACCCTTCTAGTTTAGATAAAGATTTTGTCTACTACAGACTAGCATTTGTAGAAGCTACTGCAGGAACAGGTATAGTAAATAATGTAAATTTTACAAGTGTAATACCTACAAGCAAAGGTTTCTTTATTTATACGGGTCAAAATTTTGAGAGCCAAGGTACAGAAGCTGAAATAAGAGTTGTAGTAGATGCTATTGCTTCTGCAGGCTCTATTGAACAAATAGAAAATAGATTAATTTTAGCTAATACAAAAGGTGTAAAAGTTGATTTTTGTAAATTACAAGAGTATGCTTCAAGAATTAAAGCAGATTGTGAAACTAAAACAGTAATACTTACTGACTTAACTGACCCATCTAATCCTAAGAATCCTACTCATGAGTTTGGTGGAAGAGGTTATATGCCAGGAGAACTATATTCCTTTGGAATAGTTTATGTTTTTGAAAATGGACTTTTATCTCCAGCATTTCATATTCCAGGAAAATCTACTAAAGTTTTAGACACTTTAATATACTCTCCTGGTGTAGATATTTATCCTATGTACACTGATAATAAAGGTATTAGTACATATACAGAAAATGATGATTGTGGTAATTTACAGTATTGGGGATTAGATTCTGAAGGAGACTCTTTACTAGGTCAACCTATAAGACACCATAGATTTCCTTTAAGAAATCAAATAAATTTACCTTTAATTACAGATGAAATACAGGAAGTTGCACAAGTTACTCCCTTCTATAATTTAATATTAAATATTGCAGGAGATTTAATAGTACCTATAGATGATTTAGAAATAAATTATAAACCTCCTTTTGATATTAGAGTAAGCTATACAGTGAATGGACAAGATTTCTTTTTCTCAGAAAGTATTAATCCTAATTATTTTATTAATGGAACAACTGAAACATATTTAGGAGCAACATTTTATGAAAAAAGTAAATTTCATAGTTCTAATGCTTTTACAGATATAATTATTGAAATAATTGATGAAGATGGTAATACAATTGCAGATAATAGTGCAGTTACCACTGGTATTCCAGACATTAGTACTGTTTGGAGCACTTATTTCAGTAATGCTTATGATTCTGCAGGTGCAGGTACATCAATATTTACAACTGATGAGACCTATAACTCTTCTGTACAAGGAAGAATAGTTGAAACACAAATATTAGGTATTAAGTTTTCAGGTATAGACTTACCACCAGAGGATATTTTAAATGGTCAAAAAATAATAGGGTACTATATAGTTAGAAATGAAAGAACAGAGTTTGATAAGACTATTTTAGATTCTGCTGTAATGACACCAACCCTTGAAAATAGTAAATATATTTCACATGGATTATTACAACCTGAAGTAGGTGTTGTAGGCACATTAAATACTAGTGTCTATGGACTTATACATCCTGAAAATAAATTCAATAATAGAGAATATTTTCAATATGATGAACTCATACAAGAGGGAAACTTTAAGGTTGAACAAAGAAAATATGGTAAAGTAAATTATGATGATGTTTATGATGGTACTTCCTATAATTCAGATAAACAAAAAGATGGAAATGATGATGGACATTCTAAAGATGGTTCACCAACTTCAAGAGGATTAGATGGATGGAGTTTTAATTTAATAACAAGAGATACAATAGTCTCTTATGAAGATACAGAAGCTTTTACTTTAGATGTAGAAACTCAAGTTAAAGAAATTTTTTATTTAGAGGCTTTAGAAAGTAGAGCTATTAATGATAATGCTAATGATGTTTATAATATAAGTTCAGATAACAAAGTGGGTATTTTACAACTGACTGATGGTTTAGTTTTACCTGCAGGAAACAACCTTCCTTATGTTGTATTTAAAAGAAAAAATCTTGATTCCTATTCTAATTTTAGAACACTTCCTTATTATAAAGAGACAGTAAACCCTTCTTTATTTCCTTTAGGAGTGACTACAGATGAAACAACTTGTTTTGGTGGAGACACTTATGTATCTCCAATGAGATATGTAAATACTATGTTTTGGGATAATAGAATTGCAAAAAGAGCTGGACAAACTTCAGTTTTTAATATCATATTAGGTGCAGCTTTAATCATATTTGGTGGACTATTAGCAGGACTTACTTTAGGATTAGGTTCTATAGGCTCAACATTTGCTATTGGAGCAGGAGTAGCTTTACTTGGAGCTGGAGCTTTAATTGCTAATTCAGGAATTAAAATGGAAACCTACAATAAAGCTTATGGTCAAGAGTATGATAAAGGATTAAGGGAAACTGTTTTAGATGATTGGGTAAGGGCTTTTTATAATTATAAAAATAATGCTTATACTCAATTATTTGATTTTGAAGGTAATGGAGAAACTGGACAAACTGGTCCATCTGATGATACAATACAATGGATAGGAGATTGTATTACAGACCTTTGGTTTGAATCTTCTGTCAATATGTCTTTAAGAACTAATATAACTTCTGATGTTTCTCCTTTCTTAAATTCTCCAGGAAAAATAGAATCTGGAAATGATACTAAAATTGGTACATGGGAGTATTTTGGTAAAAATTATACTAATAGTAATTCACAGAGATATCCAATATCTTCTTTAGAAAGACATATAGTTTCTAAACTATTAGCTTTTGATCCAGAAAGAGATGATGTTAGATATTATTTAGGATTAGCTTTAGGAGAATATTATAATATTAATCCTGACTATACAAGACTTAATAATCAAAAAATATATTACTCCTTACCTTTAGAATATGATTGTTGTTCAGATTGTCAAGAAGAGTTTCCTAATAGATGGAGATGGTCAGAGCAATCTTTTCAAGAGGAGTTAACTGATAATTTTAGAGTTTTTCTTCCTTTAAATTATAGAGATGTTGAAGGACAAAAAGGTTCAATAACTAATCTTTATAGATGGCAAGGTGCATTGTATTTGCATACTGAGGAAGCTCTTTGGCATGCTCCACAAACTTTTCAAGAAAGAATTACTGGAGATATAGTGTCTTTTATAGGTACTGGTTCTTATTTTGAATTGCCTCCTAAAATTATATTAGATGAAGATAAATCATCTGCAGGTACTACTCATAAATGGGGCTGTATTAAAACTAAACATGGTATTTTATTTCCTAGTCAAATAGAGAATAAAATTTATCTATTCAATGGAGAACTTAAACCTATAAGTGATATAGGTAATTCTCAATGGTTTAGAAAGCATATGGAATCTTTAGTGGCAAAACAATATTATCTATCTAATAATAGAGATTATCCTTATTTAGATAATCCTTCTAATCTTTATGGAGAAGGTTTTGTATCAGTCTATGATACTGAAAAAGAAAGGCTTATAATTACTAAAAAAGATTTTACTTTAAATGATACTTTAGTTGCAACTACAGACTATGAAATTTGTGAAAATGGAAGTAATGTAACAATCTTTGAAAATTTTGAACAGACTATTGCAGAGCAAGAAGATTTAGGTTGGAATTATATTGGAAATGTAAGTGCAGAAGATAGTACTATTGTTACAATAGATGACACTCCTATAGAAGTAAACACTTATATATTTAGTAATAATCCTTTTGGTACTGTTATTCTTAATCAAGTGAATAGTGCAGTTTCAAACTATTCAATTAAAGGTAAAAAGAATGGTGCTCCTGTCTTTAATCTTACTGCTCAAATTTATAGTTTAGCAGTAGGTACAAATTTTCCTGAAACTTTACTAGAGACTTCTTCAGATATATATGCTGTAGGAGATTTAACTACTGACTTTCAATGGTTAGATTTTAGTTTCTCTGGAATAGACTATGGCAATGTTGCTATTATAATAACAGAAATTGACAGTACAAATTCAACTAGTGGAGATTCTTTTGTAACTGCTTATGATACTGTAGGATATAATCCTAATTTTATAGTAGTTAGCTCTTTTGACCAAGGAGTTACATGGAACAACCCTGCAGGTGCTTCTGTACAAACTAATATTACTTTTGCTCCTGTAGGAGTATGTAAGATGAAATTCAATAGAACTATTTTTACAGAGATAATTGAGCAAAGGGAAATCACTACAATTTTACCTAATAATGCAGATGTAGTTGTTCAATTAGATATGTCAGCATCTTTTGGTGACCCTGCTAGAACAAGTATAAGACTTGCAGCACTTCTTTGGGAACAAACTTTTATTGCTGATAATCCTACTTGGGAAGGGAATTTATATTTCCAAGAACATCAAGATGAAGGTATAAGTGAAAGATGGTTAAGAGGTTTAGAGTTTATTAGAAACAGAGTCCCTAATTACTTATTCTCAAGAGAATTAATAACTGCTGGTACTGAAGTAGGTCCTGCAACTCCTTTAGTAGGAGATGTAAGTGACAATATAGTTTTAGTTTCTTTTGTAAATGAAAATGTAGGTACTTCTGCTTATCATGATGTGTCTATAGCTAATCCTATACCTGATGGTAATGCAGAATTTTATACTGATAAGGCTTCTTTTATAAGTGAATATGATTCTCTTATTGCTGCAGGAGGCTCTTTTTCAGGACTAATTTATCCTATAGTAATGACAGAAGACACATTACCATTACTTTCTGAACCTACTAGAGGATTTTTACAACATATTTTAGGTGCACTAAAAGATGGAGACTATACTACTGAAGAAATTGCTGTAATTAATGCACAACCAAACCCTTATATACAAGTTGCACCAGATGAGTGGGATTTATTAATGACTTCACTTGCAGGAGTTAATTCTTATACTTCTCCTGGATTAGAAACTTATGGATGGACAGGACTTTATAATAGAGGATGGGGAGATACTAATTTACCTGTAATCACTCCTGAACAATTTCAATTAGATGTAGATACTTTTCTTCAAGGTATGACCTCAACAGAAATTATAGATGTTACAATAAATGTGGCATCTACAGAATATCAAGAAATTTCAGGAGTGCCTTTAGTTGGGAACTTAAGAAATCTAGATAATAGTTGGACTATGAGTTTCTCTTTAAAAGATAAGTCTTGGACTTCTTGGCACTCTTATTTACCTAACTTTTATTTCTATACTTCTGATAAGTTTTATTCTTGGGGTGCAGGAAGTGCATTTATGTATAAACATAATGTTGAAGGGTCTTATCAAAGATTCTATAAAGAAAGATTCCAATTTATTTTAGAATATGTTTCTTTATCTGATGGACTTCAAACTCAAATTTGGGATAGTTTAGAACTTCATACTGAAGCCAGAAAATACTTTGAAGAATTTGATGAGTATGTAGACCAAAGATTTATTACATTCAATAGAGCTATTCTTTATAATACAAGACAATGTTCAGGAGAATTGATATTAGAGTGTAAAGACACTAAACTTAATCCTGAAGAATACTTAGAACAACAAATTACTAATAGTAGTAACACTATTATAGTAGATAGAAATGAAAGAAACTGGACTCTTAATGACATTAGAGATATTAGAATAGACTATGAATTACCTATGTTTGATTCAAGTTTAGGTTCAGTTCAAACTGAATATTTTACAGATAAAGTACTTAATACTTCTACATTAGATACAGGTAAAAATTGGTATGAGTTAGAAAGTTTTAGAGACAAATTTTTGATTGTGAGGTTAATTTTTGATAACTTTGAGGATGTTGAACTAATCATGCACCACTCAATTGAGAAAGATTACCCTTCTATGAGATAGTAAGGTTCAACTTAAAAAACATTCATAATAATATGAAAAGAAAAAGAAAACAATATAGATTGGGTGGTACAATCAAAAGACATATAAAGTCTCCTGATGAGGCTATAAGAGAGAACCAAATTAGCATGGCTAAAGCTGATGAAAAGATTGCAAATAATCCTTTTATTCAAGGTATGGATATGTTTGGAGGGTTAGCTATGCAAGTAGGTATGAGTATGATGGGTGGAGCAGGAAAGGCTGAAATGATACCTGAAAATGAAATACAAGACCAATTGAATGAAGTTATAGGTGTTGATATAAATGCAATGAAAGCAGATGATTATGATACTGAATGGGTTGCTAAAGGTACAGGTGCTCAAGGTACTAAAGGTGTTCAAATCAATGCTGAAGATGGAGAGATGCTTGAGACACCTGATGGAGATGTTGCAGAAATAAAAGGTAAAAAGCATACTGAAGGTGGAGAAGACTTAACATTACAAGAAGGTACTTTAATATTTTCTGACCAAATTAAAATTGCAGGTAAAACTCCTGCAGACAGAAAAAAAGATAGAGAGAGTAAAATGGACAAAGCTTTAAAGGCTTTAGAAAAAGACAGTACAGATGGGATAGCTAAAGAAACTTATGCAAGAATAAAAAAGATTAATGAGATTGAGCAAGAAGCTGATTTAAAAGTACAAGCCATGGCTAAAGGAATGGATGAAATTTATAAAGCTACTTTTGGTACAGGAGGAGAAGGAATACAATCTTTTGCCAAAGGTACAGATGAAAAAGGTATTCTATGGGGAGGTATCAAAGATTTCTTTGGTGGCTTTACAGGTGGAGATGCTATGTCATTAGCAGGTAATCTTTATACTGGAATGTCTGCAGTAAAAAGTGCTAAAGCCAATGCAGCTACAAATCAACTTAATGTTAATCACATGCAAAGTGTAGGAGATGAGTCAATAAGAACTATGGAAGATGCACAAGGAGCTTTAGCAGGACAACAAGAGATTGCAGGACAGAAGATAAAGAGAGCCAGAGACACCTCAGCAAAAGATGTTGCAGGAAGGTCTAGAAGTATAAGTACATATAATGCAAACATGTTTGGTGTAGATGAAAATGCTAATAAAGCTATGACAGATTTATATAGTAATTTTTCTAAAGTTATGATGGATAGTATGACGCAAAAAGCAGGTATGCAAGGTAAATATGATGCATTAGAAAGTCAAGGTGCAGAAAGAGCTGATATTGCAAATAGAATGGATAAAGATAATGCTCAAACTCAATTAGGTGTTGCAAAAGAAACTATGGGGAGAGCTATTCAAATGACAGGTAAAGACCTTAATCAGAACAAAGAGAGTAGATATTTAAATAACTTAGCACAACAACTATCTAAGTATGGTCTATCAATAGATAAGGATGGTAATATAAGCAGTTAATACAAAAACAAATGGGAAGATTTTATAAAGCCACTCCTGGTCAATTCATAGAGGACAAGATGTTTCAAGTTCCTTTTAAAGAAATTGCAGCAGTGATTGGCAATATTGACAAGAATATTGATGAAACTTATGATGAAGGTAGGGAGATTCAAAACAGTTTAGATTCAGAAAAATTAGACATTGATGACCCTGCAGTTTCAGCTAGATACCAGCACTATGATAATTTAGCTGAACAGAGTGCTATTGCTATGGACAAAGACCCATTAAGTTTTAGAAAACAAATAGGCAAACTTAGAAGGACTTCAAGGGAGTTAGCTACAGAAATGAAAACAGGTGTTATAGGTAGAGCAGAAGAGCAACACACTGATTACTCTAAAATCACTGCAGATACTAAAGAGAGAAAAGACTTAAAACAAGAGACTAAAGACTTATATGATAAAGTTTTATTGGAAGACTATGGTGGATTGCAGTATAATTCAAAAACAGGAGATTATAGAAAAGTTAAAGATTATGAAAGAGATTTAATTCCTGAGATTGTTGATGAAAATGCATTTATTAATGAAGTAGCAAATGGTTTTGAATTTCATTCTCAAGGTGGAGGAGGTTCATGGGTAAGTAAAATTAAAGGTATTGATAGTGATGTCATTAAAACTAGTACTACTAATAAAACTGTTAGGAGTGCAACAAGAGTTAGAAACGTAATGAAATCTTCACTAGCTGCTGTTAACTATAGAGGCAGTAGAGAACAATTTTATGAAATGCAACAAGACCTTGGAGAGTTAGAACCTACTTATAATGAAGAAGGTGTATTACAGACTCCAGAAGATTTAGCTATAAAAGATGAAACTTCTTTAATAGAAAGAGCTGTGGATAAAATTGAAGGTAAAAGAGGGCATACAAATGTATCTGTTAAAAGTGTATCAAGTGTACGAGGATCTGATGACCCAAGCAAAATATATGATATTGATAAGAAAGTAAATAATATTGGTGATTCTAAAACACAAGCTGAAACTAAAGCAATAAATACTAAACTTAGTGGATTAATGAATCAAGGGTTTATAGAGGGTGGATATGGTTCATTACAAGATTTAATTTTAGGTGCACAAGGAGAGGGTACAACTGACCCTACTACTGGAGAAGCAAGGACTTATACAACAGTGTTTAATGATCTACAGAAGTCAGGAGAATTTACAGGTGCTGGTGGATTAAATGCGTACAACACATGGATGAATAATATACTTGCATCAGAAACAAACAGAAATTCTGCAGATGCTTTACCTTACATAGCTGCTTATAACAGCTCTGAACAATCTCAAGATGAACAGATTTATACAAGGGATTCTAATAACAACAGAGTACTTACTCCATATAAGAATAGAGCACAATTTATTGAAGAAAATAGTAAGGGAGATTATGTAGTAGTACCTATCTCTGCCACAGAAACTTCTAAAATACCTACTTATACTCAAGACTCAAGTGGTGCTTATCTTGATAAAGAAGGTAATCAAATTATGGTTGGAGGTGTTCCAGCAAGAGGAGAGGTGACAGATTATATTAGAGGAGAAGCAGGTAAAACTTATAAAACTTCAGTAGCTCATAATATAGATGGTAATTCTTTTAAAGTTAAAACCCCTGAAGAGTTTAGTTTACAAACACAAAGGTCAGTTGACAATATGGGTGGATTTTCTAGTAAACAAAATCTTGTACATAACCCACAATGGGTAAGATTGAATACAAAAACAGGTGTATATGAAACTCTCTCTGTTGATATAGTAGTTCCTGCAGATAGATTTACAATAGCAAATAAAAAAACAGAATAACATGGATGATATTTTTGAAGAAGAAAACCTATTAAAACATGGTTACAAAATTTCACCTTTTGGTGCTGCTTATTCTGATTTACAAGGTAATTATCTTGAAAGTATCACTATAGATGGACAAACTAAAAGTTCACTCATAGATAAAAAAGAATATACAAGACTTTATGATGAGCACTATAACTTACAAAATTCAGGATATAAATTTGACCCTTATAGTGGAGTTCCAGAAAGCAATCAAAAACAACAAGGTTTAGCTAAAATGTATGCTGAAGAGTTTAGAAAAGATGCTGCAAATGCTGTTATACCTATTGAAGTAAAAGAAAGTGAAGAGTTTAAAGAAACTTTTAAAGAAGAAAGTAAATTAAAAGAGGAACAAGGTGAAAAAGTTTACCCAACTGTAGAAGCACAAGAGGAAGCAGCAGAAAAGGGAACTATGTATGAAAGTTTCACTGAGGAAGATATGTCAAAAGAAGACAAATCAGACCTCAAATCTTTAATGGCACAAAAAGAAAAATTACTAGAAGAAGACCCTGATTTTGATGCAGAATCTGCACAATCTATTGAAGATAGAAATAAAGAGGCAGAGCAATATGGTAAATATAATCCTATACAAGTATTTGCAGGTCTTCAAAATATTATTGATTCAGCTATTGCACAAGTAGTTCCTACAGGAACAGGAATGAAATCTGAAGAAAATAAATTAAAACTAGAAGAATTAAATAAAGAAATAGCAAGTAAAAAAAGAGGATTTGTAGCTAATAGTAAACAAAGACTTAAGGGTTCAATAGCAGATATTGAACAAAGAAGAGAAGAACTTAATACTTTAGCACATCCACAAAAATCTACTAGATTAGACTATGCACAAAAAATTCTTGAAGAAACTTTATGGACATTAGAAGACCATGAAAATAATTCTTGGATGCCACAAACTGTATTTTCTATGTACAATGCTATTGACCAAGGTACTAGAGGTATTGTTGGATTAGTTTCTGAAGTTCCTACAATATTACATTTGAAATATGATGCAACTAATGATAATGATATTGATGAAAGTCAATTTCTTGTAGCTGATGCATTAAGAATGAGACAAAAAGTTACTAATGCCAATTTAAATCAAAGTGATGCTCATAAATTTATTATAGGAATAAATGAGTCTCTTAAATTTGTTGGCTTTTCTAAAGTAGGTAGAAATGCAGGTACAACAGTAGCTAATAACTTGTTAGCTAAAGGTCTTCCAAAAGTTACAACTAAATTAGGTAAAAAAGCAGTTAAATGGGGGTCTGATCTTGCAGGATTTGGTACTCAGTTAGTTATGCATCCTAGTACTTATTATTCCTCAGCAGATAGATATGCAGGAGATATTACTCTTGATGAAGAAGGTAATATTATTACTGATTTAAAAACAACTAGGACTCTTTTAAGAGAGTTAAATGAAAGTCTTGAATTAATTGCTGATGAGCAAAGTAAAGGTGAAAACTCTGTTTACGATAAAACACAATTAGATATAAATAAAGGTATCATAGAAGATGCTATAGAAAAAGCAAAAGCTAATGCTCCTGCAGGGTTAGTTGAAGCTTTTGCATATGGTTTAACTGAAACAGGAAAAGAATTATTTTTTGAAACTCAATTAACTAAAGGTTTAAACTTTTTAGGGTCTAAACTTAAAAAAATTCCTAGTTTAAGTAAATTAGGAAAAAATATAGATGATATTTCTGCAGTAAGTAAATCTAAAGGAGCAATGGATGCTCAAAGAAGATTTGCAGGAGTGTCTAATACTGGTACTAGAGTTATTGGGAATTTACTTGAAGAAGATTTAGAAGAAGTTGCTGTACAATTAACACCTACAATTGGAGAACTCAATTGGGAAGATTATAAAAGACAAGCTAGTGAAGTTCTTACGTTTGATTTTCATGCTAAAGTATTAGCTCAAACTTTTGTGATGAATAAGGGTTTCCAAGCTTTAGGTAAAACTAATGAATTTTTAGATGACCATTCTTGGAGAAATAATTTTACTGCAATGATAGCTGCTGGTAAAAAGGGGGTCACTAAATTTGATTATGTTGCTGAAAGAAAAGCAGCTTATGATAGAAAGGTATTTCTAAAAACATCTTTCACTAAACTTGGAGATGCTTCTAGTAGAGTAATTGCAGAAGATATCTTAATGAAAACAGGTGAAGGCACAATCACCATACAAGATTATCATAATAAAATTTCTGAACTTAATAGAGCTGGAGACCCTATAGGTGCTATGGAACTTAAGAGAGATTTATTACGTAAACAAGCTATACATGCAGCTAATTCTGGAGCTACTAAAGAATTCTCATTAGCCTTAAAAAAACTTTCTCTAAACACAAAAGTAGATGGGCAAACAAGACAGCTTGCAAAAGATATGTTGGAAGAAGCTAATGACATTCAAAATGATGTAAGTACCTATCCAAATTCAGAAGAAATTTTAGATTATAAATCTAAATTAAAATATTCCTCCAAAACTTTAGAAGAAGTGGAAATGGCACAACTTAAAGTGCAATTTGATGATATGTATGAGAATACTAGAAATCTTGAAGAGGAGTTAGCCAAAGAAGATTTGACTTTACAAGACTTTTCTTCAAATGAAAAAGTAGAAGATTTTGATGCAAAAGTAAATAGAGTTGTTGAAAATTTAAGTGAACATGAGATTCAATTTCTTAAATTAGAAACTGTAAAAACCACTCTTAAAAATTCTCAAAAACAAGTAAATAAATTACTTAAAGATGCCACTTCTCCTGAAACTCAAGCTATTATACATGAGAGAGGTAAATATTTTAAAACTATTGATGAGGTTAATAGAAGATATTTTAATGGAAAAATGACTGCAAGTGAGTTTAAAAAACTTGTAGCTCCTACATTAGAAAAAAGAGGAGTAAGCGGAATTTTAAAAGGTGGAAAATTAGTTGAGATAAATAATAATATTTATAAGGCTAAAAAGAAAGGTGAAATACAGGCTCAAGCTATAAAAAGTCAAAGAACTAAACTTAGAAAACAAGCTGAACAAGAGGCTAAAGACCTTGCACAACCAGTAGAAGAGAAAATTGAAATAGTAAATGATGTAATTGAAGAACAAAGGGAAAATTTAAAAAAAGCACAGGAAGAGAATGATGTAGAGGGTATTAAAAAAGCAACAGACTTGTTAGAATATTGGGCTATAGAAGTAGCTAAATTAGAGAAAGAGGGAAGTACACCTGCTGAAGTTGAAACTAAGAAAGCTAAAATAGAGGCTGAAAGACAAGCTGAGTTAAAAAGAATGACTTTTAATGAACTTTTTGAACTTTTTAAAGGGCATCAAGTGGGACTTATAGGTAATAAAAAAGAATTAGAGGGTGATACTTTTAGGATAATAGACACAGTTAAAGAAGGAAAAGAAGTTGTAATAGAGAGACAAAAACCTGATGGCACTATTAGTTCTTTTGGAATACCAGTTGGAAAAGATTTTAAGAAATTTGAAGAAAAATATAAAGATGTTGAATTATCTATAGAAGATATAAATAAAAAATATGATGCTGAAGTAGCTACTTTAGAATCTCAACCAACACAACAAACTAGTGAGGTTAAAGTTACACCTGCTGAATCTATTGTACAACCAGTAGAACAAAAAACAGATGAACAAAAGAAGTATGAAGCTTCTTTAAATAAAACTGCTGAAGTTATAGATACTGTAATATCTCAAGAAGCAGACAGTAAAATTCAAGTTAATGATAAGGATGAGATAGATTTTAATGACATACAAGATTTTGATTTACCTATTGAACAGGAACATGAAGAAACTGTTGAAGCTCTTAAATTATTTGCACAAGAGTATGAAGCTGTTTACAAAGTAAAACCAACATTTAAAGATTGGTGGGAAGCTACTATTGAAGCAGAAGATGGTAATATTTATGTATTTGATAAGAACTTACTTGAGTGGACTGCTGCACAGTGGAATTTTGCTAAACTAGGAAATAGTAATTGGCAAAAAGTATGGAAAGACAATTATACAAATAATTCTAAAATAAGAGTTAGATTTAAAAGTATAAGAGAGGCTTATAGAAGTAATGAAGAACTTGCAAAAGTTAATACTGAAATAGTAAAAACTCCTATAGTGACTTCTAATACTCCAAAGTCCCCTGCAACTGGAAATCCTATGGCTCTTGTTTCAGGAGATGTCACTCCAAATGTTGGCAAGACAATGACAACAAATGTTAAAGGAAATTTTAGTGCTATTAAATATCAAAATGAAAAAGAAGAATCTGGAGAAATCACTGTATACACTAAAGAGGATAAAAATAAAGAGATTCCTCAATTAAATGAAAATACACCTTTAGAAATTAAAGAACTTTTACACCCTGATAATCTTAATCCAGGGGATAAAGTTAACATTAGAGTAATTGATGAAAGTGAATGGTCTACTATTCTTGTGAATATATATAATGATAAAGGTATAATAGACAAGAGAATCTCTTTTCAAGAGTGGTATGACACTAATTCTAAAGAATGGTTGAAGGATAATAAAGGTAGTACACTTGAAGATTTTCAAAATAGTGAACTTTTTATTTCTAGGATACCTATGTTTTATACTAATCCTGCTACCAACAATGATGTTATGTTTGTTGCTGATACAGCTTGGTATAATCAGTACAGTATGGGAGACCCTGATACTGATAATAAAGTAATAGATTTAAATAATCCATCTAGCACAGTACAAGAATCTGTAAAATTAGGTAAAAAGAATGCTTTACAGTTAAGACAAGATGTTATAATAGGGGAAGTTACAGAAGGTATTATAGAAACCAAAACAAGTGGTTTTGCTCAAAAAATTCCTGGTAATTTACCAGTTAAAACTTTATGGGAAGTAGCTAGAGATAATCAAATAGTATTATTTGATGGTTCAGATTTTGTAGATTTAGAAGGTAATACTATAAATACCAATACTCATGTTATACTTAACATGGATAAAGTTTTAGAAAATTTCCAAAATGCAGGATTTAATAATGGAACTAAATCTACTATGCAATCTATGTATTTATCTCCTGATCACAAGACTACAGAAAATGGAGAAGTAATACAACACTACAAAGCTTTTATGGTTCTTAGAACAGATGAAGGTGGTAGGGAAAAACAAGCTATGCGGGAAGATGTAGAAACTGCAAAGCTTATATTAAGTGCACATGAAGCTTTAACTACTAAAGAGACAGTAAATGGTATAACTTATGAAAAAGCCTTAGAGCTTAGAGATATGTTATTAGACAACAGTGATGTTGCATTAAACATAGCTGAAGCTGAAGATGCATATGGAATGGTTAGAGGATTAGTTGCCTTAGAAACTACTAATGGATTAATTGATTATCCAAGTTCAGGAGGAAATAAAAAATATAAAAGTTTTTTAACTAAACTTCTTGAAGACAAGTTAAAGGTTATTCAAAACACTTCTAAAGATGTCCCAACTGCCAGAGGAATTTCAATTAAAAATAATGATGGTACTTTTAAAGTTGAAGTTAAACCTTATGTAGACTTCTTAAAAACTAGACTTTCTACTAATATTATGAGTTATAATATGGGTACAGAAGAAAATTGGGCTTCTACCCATAATATTCAACCTATTATTAAAATTAATCCTGTTAGGTCTGAAGAGGTAAAATCTATACAAGAGAATCAACAAGTTGTAAATGAAACTCCTACAGAAACTAAAGTAGAGGACATTAAAGAGGATGTTGCAAAAGCAAGAGAACTAGAACAGCTTAAGGAATTAGACAAGGAAAAAGACTCTTTCTTAGCAAGTATCAATGCTTTAAATGAGACTACCCCAAGTACAGATGAACTTTCAGATGAAAGTTTACCTGAAATGGATGATGTTACTTTAATAAGAGACTCTCTTAAAACTATAGGGGATCTTGCTGCTAAAGACCAAAGAGATATTATACAGTTTCTTAGAGATTCTCTTTCATTAGTTGTAGGAGTGTCTAAAAAAGATTATAAAAGAGCTGCAAATAAGTTTTTTAAAGATACTTATGTTCCTACACTTGAAAAATGTAAAGAATATATTGAAAAGTATGAAGGTTTTCATAAAACTTTTCCTGATGATAAAGGTGTACAAGCTACTTTATCTACCTTAAGGTCTCAAGAAATAAATTTTGAAAATATTCTAAAGAATGAAGAGGCATTTTTTGATAAAGCTTATGAAGAAGGATTAAAAAAAGGTAATATTAAAGATTTAGAGGACACTGATGACACTATTAAAAAGGAAGACTTAGACCATAATGAAGAGGAGTCTTTAACTAGAAATTTCTATAGAAGTTCTAATGAAGATATACATAAAGAAAAAATAGGAGCTAAATTAAAAAGAGTTTTTACAGGAATACCTACAGGTGAAAAAGGTTTTATGGGTACACCTTTATATGAAGATTTTGATATGATTTACAATTTCATAGCTACTTATATCTCTAGTCCATTGCCTACTGATCCATCTTTTAATGAAATGGTTAAAAGACTTAAACTTATTGAAGCAAAAGTGCCATGGATGAAAGAAGTTATAAAAAGGTTAGAAGAGTCTCCACAAGATACTAAAGCTAGTTTTGTTAGTAATATGTATAAATACTCTGCTAATGCAAAATTTGTAATGTTCAATAAAAACAAAGAAAAAGGTATTGAGTCTTCTTTATGGTTTAGTAATAGAAACAATCATATAAGAAAAATCAAAGAAAGTTGGAATGAAAATTTTAAAAGAAGTAAAATAGTTAAAGGCAATGTACTTGATAAGAAAATATTAAGGGGTTTAGCAGAGCAATATGAATCTTGGAATCCACAAAATAAACATTCTGAATCTGATGAGGTATTAAAAGATTGGTTAGCTGCATTTGGATTAGAGTTTTCAGATGGTACATGGGAAGACATAAAGCTTGGAAAACTAGTGTTAACTCATAAATCAGGTAGTAAGCCAATTAGTTTTGAGAACCTATTTAAACCTACATCAAAAGGTAGAAATTATCAATTATTTGATTCTTTATATAAATATGCTAGAGATAATTCTAAAAAAGAAGGAGATTTAGATTTTACTGAAAATGCAAAACTCTATCCTTTAGAAGACTTAAGCACAACAATAAAAGGATTACTAGATTTAGAAGTGCTTTATAATACTTCTACAAAAAGTATTACAAGAAGAGATGGTGGAAAAACTGTTAGTGAACTGGTATATCCTAGTTTTTTCTTAGATACTATGAGAAATCTAATTAGTTCTGCAAATGATACTGAAGGTGGACATCAATATATTAAGGATTTGATGAATATACCTTTTAGTGAGAATTCAATGATACTTGAATTATTGCTTAAAAATAAAAACTTTAAAGATATCTTTTCTTATGGTGAAGTTGGATTAATGTCACTTAGAAATCAATATGAAAAACCTAATGACTATGCTAAAATAGAAGACTTATCTCCAATTGACTATGTATTTCATCAGATGGCTATGTTTCAAGACATGAAAAATGAAGAAATTTCAGCTACTAGAAAAGGTTTTAAAATGAGAGTGGGAACAGTATCTACTCCTACCAGTTCAGATAAAGGTAGAATGATGTTACTTAAAACTGCTGTATATGATTTTTTCAAAACTGATTTAGCTTTTGAGGGAGATGATTTTAAGTTTACTAAAAGGCTTAAAGAAGTCTTATATGCAGATTTAATTGAACCAGAATTAAATAGAAAAGTTCAACATACTACTCAAGATGTTAAGAAATATAATATAGGTGCAATGAGGTTTAATAATATGCCTTCACTTAATTATATGGTTAATTCTGAAGGACTTACTGTAGAGAAATTTTTTGAAAACATTGAAGTTCGTACTGAAAAAGGAGAAAATTTAAGTTCTGAAGAAATTAAAGCAGAATTTAAACTTCAATTTTTTACAGAAGCTACCAATATTCTTGAACAATCTATAAACTCAGAGGTAAATAGTGAATTAAAAGACATACAAGAATTTGAAGCCAGCAATGACATTAATTCAAGTAAAGACGGAATTAATAGTACAACTTATTTAAATAGAAAAGACCCATTAAATGAGAGTGACTCTGCTATGCAGAAGAAAAGAAGAGCAATGTTGGATTATGTAATAAATTCTAACATAAGTAATATGAATATTATGCAAACTATTTCAGGTGACCCTGCAGTTTACTATAATTCTAAGGTTACACCTTCAATAAAAGAGACACATGATTTATCTTCTAAAGAATTAGGAGTGAATATGGGTAAGAGACTTGCACTTATGATTGCTCCTGGTGTTGCTTTATCTAATTCACATAATGAACAGTATATTCAAATAATGTTAAAAGATAATGATATAGTAGCTCCAAATATAGAGTTAATTGCAGGCTACCATTATGGAAAAAGTATACTTAAAAAAACTTATGAGAAAGAAACTTATAAGGTAATTATGGATAAGATTGCTACTGGAGAATATAAAAATGATAGCCCTCAATATGAAGAAATAAAGAAAAAATTACCTAAAATAGCACCTTTTTTAAGTATTGAAAATACTGATGCACAGGAATATACAACTCTTGCAGAGCATTTAAGAGTACTTAAAGGTTTGGGTAGAATAAATAAAGAACAAGAAAAAAATATTTTAGATAACAAGGATAATTTATCTGAAGCTGATATGTCTTTAATTCTACAACCTATGAAACCTGTTTATACAGGGGAGATTATAGAAAGAGATGAAAAAGGTAAAGTAATGTTTAAGAGAATGGTTTATATTAAATCATCTTCATTTCCTTTAATACCTGAATTAATTAATGGTACTCCTCTTGAAGGATTGATGAATACCATGAATGAGATTGAGAAAAAACAAACAAAATTTAATGGTGGTAAATATGTTGGAGTTAGAGCTTCCTATGGTAGTGCAAATAAATTAGGCTCTACTGAAAGAGAAATAAATCCTACATCTGAAACTGATTTGGCTACACTACTTCAATCTAGAGAAGATGGTAAAGCACCTAAAAGAAGTGCTTTATTATTAAATAGATCAGGTTTTAAAATTCAACAAGATGTACCTAATAAATCAGCTAAAAATGGTAGTGACCAAGTATCTATGGGTACACAAATTTTTAAACTATTATTTGGTGATGGTCTTGCACAACATAGTACTAAAGAGTTTGATGGACCACAATTATTAGAAGACTTTCATAGAGCTTTTTCTAAGATGATTAATATTAATAAAGATGCTCTTGTTGAAGAATTAGGTTTAGATGAAAATTATCAACCTAAAGATAAAGAGCAATATATGGAAAAGGTAAAAGCTTTACTTCTTAGAGAAGCTAAAGAAAGAAACTTTTCTGAAAATGATATGAAATCTTTTGACATTGACTCTAGAAAAAACTCTAAAACTGGAGAGACAATTTACTATTTCAAACAACCTTTATGGTTGTCAGGCAATAGTAATAAGATTGAGGCAATGTTTAATGCTATTATAAACAATAAAATTTTTAAGCAAAAATTGCCAGGAAATTCATTTGTAGTAGCATCTAATAATGGTATCACTTTACAAACTCAAGAAAATTTTGATAAAAAGAATAATAGTATAGTATACTTAGGAGATTATAAAGGTGGAGAATTACAAGGTAATGAAGTACTTGCACCATCTAGAATTAAACTTAATGGTACACTTATAGACCTTTTTGAGGTAAGTGAAAGTGGAAACTATAAATATGTTATAAAAGATAAAGATGGTAGTTTTACTATAAATGAGAAAGCTATAGACCCTGCTTTATTTGAAAATTTTGTATTTAGAACTCCAACATCTTCACATGGTTCAGGTTCAGGTATTAAAATAGTAGGATTTATTCCTGCAGTATTAGGAGATTTAATGATTACTCCTAGTAATTTTGTAACTCAAATGGGTCAGGATTTTGATGTAGATAAGCTTACTGCTTATCAGTATCATCATGTCTATAATGAGAAAACTAAAAGAATAGAAATCTTTAATAAAGGACATAAAGAAGCAAGATTAAGAAGTTTTAGAAATAAGTTATCTGAAATTGATAATAAAATAAAAAAAGAAGATGAGCTTTCTAAAGAAGAAAAAGATTCTGTAAATAATTTTCTTAAAGCTTTACTTGCAGATTTTAAAAGTTTTGATAATGCTGAAGAAGCTATAACACAAGTAGATGAGGTAGTTGATAAAATATTAGAAGATGAAGAAATTACTTTAGCAAAGAAAAGGGATTCTCTCTTAGAAAAATTAAGAACTATGCCTGCTAAACTTGATATGAAGTTAGCACAAAATATGTTTATAGGTATACATAATAAAATTTACAATAGTACAGATCCTTTTATACAAGCTAAAATTAATAAAGTGCTTTCAATGGATACTGCAACTGAACAAGCAGAAAACATTGATAATAAAGTGAGTAGCTCTAAAATAGTTAACTTAACTTCTCCTAAATATCAAAGAGAAAAATTAATTTCAGGCTCTACTGGTAATTCTGCTATTGGAGTTTATGCTAAAGGAATGACTCTTAATTCTCTTATACAACAACAAAAAGAAGGAGATAAACTTGAAATTTTAAATGCAGAAGGAGAGAAAAAAGTAAGATTTATAGGAGACTTAAAAACAGAAGGTGAATTTGGTTTACTTCAAAATTTAACTATTTCTCCTAAAAAAGAAAATGGAGAAAGAATTGAAGCTACAGAAGTTGAAAAATATTTTACCAGACCTTTAGTTGAATCTTTAGATGAAAGGGTGAACACTGCTACTGATAATGAAAAAGCTCAAATCTTAGGTAGAGTAGGTATTACTAATATCAAAAATGTTGCAGTAGATAATTTCTTAGCTTTACAAGGTATTGATGTTGAAGTAAGAGAATTAGATATAGATAAGGGTGAATATGAGGAAGCTAACCCTTTTCATAAAATAGGTTATTTGCCAGGCACTACTGAGCCTGTATATTATAGTGAACATTCTATTCCTTACTTATTACACTCTCAACCTATTATAAAAGAGTATTTTAAAAGGTTAAAGAATGGTAGAGCACAAGCAGGAAACTTAACTAAAGATTTAGAAAAAACTATACTTGCTGAATTAATGGGAGACTACAAGATTCAACCTAAATTCAGTGAAAATTTTACAGGTAAAAAACTTTTTAATAGTCTGTCTAATAATATAGATTCTGAATTTCAAAAAGAAGTTTTATTTCTATATGCAGATTTAATGAAAGATGCAGATAAGGTTAAAGAAATTCAAAGTTCTATTGACTTATCTAACTTGGGTAAATCTATGTGGGAAGCTAAAGATAAAATAGAAAAATTTAAAGATTTAGCAACTAATAAGGACTTCAAAAACTTAAGTAATCTTATAGGTGATTTTAATTATAAGGGTGAAGGGGTTTATTTAGGAGATATAAATATAGGAGATGTTAAGAATACTAAAATAGAGGGTCTTTATTTTAAACCCACTACTAATCAAGGTATAATGGTTAGTACAGCAGTGTCTCTTGCCAGAAACTTATTTTTAAATAACTTTTTTCCTTATTATGACTCTGCTATTGAGATAGCAATGCAAGATATTATTACTGTTTCTGGTAAAAAAGATACTCCTCAATTTAGAGAAGAAGTTTTTAATAATATAAAGCAATTTATAACCTCTTCAGATAGTAATGGAATATTCTTAGACACTACTAAAAATGTTAGAGAAGACTTATTATTTGAAAAAGATGGTCCATCTTTATCTACTTATGTAGCAGACACATTAGGAGTTACTGATAAAGAATATTCAAAAGGTATCAATTTACTTGGCAAAAATATTCTTATTACTTCTTTTAGTTATGAGAAAGGAGTAAATGGTAAGCCTAGTTTAATAAAGTATGATAATACTGCTGCAGGTAATACTAATGAAGAAGATTTTCATGTAGCTATGAAAGAATTGCTAGTAAGTGATTCTCCTTTACCACCTAGAAATGGTAGACCTTATACTACTAGAATGTTAGCTCAAGATTTAGTGTCTTATTCTTATGTATCAGGTGGTATAATTAGTGAAGCTATACAATTTCATAAATTTATTCCTTTAGAGTATTTTGACCAAATTACTGTAAAACAAGTATATAAAGGTGGCAGAGTCATAGAAATGCCTGTAACTAAAAAAATGCAAGGTTATGATACTAGGATAATGAATTGGAGTGATATGGGCATTTTAGGTAATTTCACAACACAATTTATCCAAAATAATCCTACTTTTTCAAGAGCATTATCTAAAGAAGATATAAAATCTTTAAACTATTTAGACAAGACTAAAAGAAGTTTTGAATATTTTGTTAAAGAGGGAGAAATTTTACCAGAATTTGTAAGGTTATCTGGTAACAGTAGAGCTAAAAACAAACAAGGAAAAACAAGTCTTTATAAATTAGTTTTTGGAAATACTTATGAGCAAATAGATGTATTAGGTGAATTTGGAATGACTGAATATAGTGCAAAAGAGTCTGATCTAAAAACATCAATAGGAGTGGCTACCCCTAGAAAAGTATTTACTAAAAAGAATGGAGGATTTACTTATACTCAACCTAAGACTGCACCTTTTGAAGCAAATACAGGAGATAGTGTACTTACATTACTTAAAAAAGTAAAAGCAGATAATGCATCTTCTAATCCTAATTTATCTGAAATAGCCTCTACTTTAATAGACTTATTTGGAGATAAGGCAATGGAACTTCAAATAAAAGTTGAGGAGGATTTAGGACCTGCAGGAGTTTATAGCCCATCTAATAATACTATAACACTCAAAAAAGGTTCTAAAAACTTGGGAGAAACTTTTGTACATGAATTTATACATGGAGTAACTTCAAAATACCTTAATCCTTATATAAATCACACTACAGGGCAATTAAAAACTGATATTGAAATTCCTAAAGATATTCAAGAGATAAATAGTGTTTTTCTTGAGACTAGAAATTATATTATAGATACCTATAAAGAGGAATATGATAATTTTATGTTCAAATGGGAGACTTATAAAGATGCAAAAAAGAATAAAGAAGCTTCTGGTGTTATTTTTACTCCGAGAGAGAGAAATTTATTCTATTCTACTGTAAATTTAAAAGAGTATCTTGCAATATCATTAGGAAATAATCAACTTTTATTAGAGGAAACTTCAAAAGTACCTTATAAATCTACTAAGATTACATTGTCAGAGAAATTGATGAAAGTCTTAAATAGAATATTTGAAAGTATGGCAGGAAAAGAGAATAGTTTAGCTGAACAAATTATAGGTAAAAATCTTGATTTTATTCAAAAAAGAGCTAATACTTTAGAAAAATCTTCTGAGAAACTTCCATCTGAATTAGATATACAAAGGGATTTAGGTTCTTCTCCAAATTTAGATAACTATTATAATGGAAATGCTCCTCCTCTTGACCAATATGGAGACTTATTTGGTAATGACCAAGATATTTCTTTTGAAAAATTAGTAGAAACAGTAATGTTACCTCTAGGAACAAAACCTTGTAAATAATGGATTGTAAAATAAAATTTAGAAAAGAAGCAGAAAAAGAAGCCTTTGACATTGCAAAATCTAATGGAAAAATAGGTAGTGCAAAAACAAAAGGTCTTCTTGTATTTTATCCTGTAAATAAGGAAGGAAAAGTAACTAAAGGTAAAAGTGCAGGGGAAATTGCTAAAAGAAAAGTAAAAGAAATTAATGCACATTTTCAATCTGCAAGATTTGGAGCTAGTGTAACACTTAATAATGGATTTAATGATGGTGTTGGAATAGATATTAAAATTTCTGAAGCTTATTTAGACTATTTAGTAGCTCAAAACGAAAAGGCTATTGATATGACTCTTTCAAGAGAAATACAAATTGAAGATGCAAAAAGGGCTGGTATTGAATATGATAATAGATATTTATTTGATGAAAATTTACCTGGCAATCAACCTCCAAGTAATACCAATTCTCCTCTTACTCAAAAAGGTATGGAATTTGGAGAATACTATAATAGAAGATTAAAAGCTAAAAACTTTATTGAACAAAGAGCTAAAGTTCTTAAAGAGATGAAGGGAAGTCAAAGTCTTCAAAAGAAAAGAGAAATAAAATTTTTTAATGACTTAAAAGATAAAGAGGAAAATTTATTAAAAAGAATATCAGGAGATATAGCTTCACTTAATACTGGGTCTTATGTCTTAGATAATTTTTTTACTTATTTTAATAGTGATATTAGTACTATTAATGATATGCTTAATCAAAATCCTAGCCTTGAAAATTTGATGGCTGCTGAAGAGTATATGAAAACTTTAAGATGGGTGTTTAGTGCAGACATATTAGATAGTCCTTTCTTTGCTTATGGTATTGATAAACTAGAAGGAAGTACATTACAAAAATTTAATACGGCATTAAATAGTTTTAAAAAACTTGATAATAAATATGTTCAGAAGACCAATAGTATGGCTATGAAAGTATTTAAAGAAGCAGATGAAAATGCAACAGATTTATCTGAAAAAGAAGAGGTACAAAAATTAATAGACCTTGTACATAACAGTGAGATAAGTATATTAGAAGAGTATTTTTTACCTTTAGATGGGGATGGCTCTAAAGAAGACACTATTAGAGCTTTAGTTAGAAAAATATTTGATGACTCTATTTCAAAACAAGAAATAAGCTATCTACAAGATAGGATACTTAATCATAAAGAAAGTTTAGAAAGAGAACTCCCAGTTAAAAAAAGATCAGGTTTTGGTTTATTATCTACTACATTTGACTATTCAATTTTAAAAAAAACAGCTAAAGATGGTGCTTCAAGACTAATAAGTAAATATTCTTCTGTTTGGAATGGAGTATTAAAGAATTATAACTATAAAATAAATAGTATAAATTTAAAACTCTCTAAACCAAATAAGACTAGAACTGATTATATAACTATAGACAAAATTAGAAAATCTCTTTTTAGAGAATTAAAGAATAATGGAGCTGCATTTATAGCTATAGAATCTTTACCTGAAATGCAAGATTCTGACATGTTGGAGTCTTTTGAAAGAATAGAAACTTTATTTGCAATACCTAAAGATAACCTTAGAGGGAGATTAGAAGACACTAAAAAAGCTGAAGAATATAAAGAGAGAGTTATAAAACAACTCCAAGGTAAACATGGTACAAGATTAGTTGCAGAAAGAGAGTATAATAATCTTATAGCAGAGCAAAAAGATAAGATGCTTGATCTTGAGATTGATTTAGAAAAGGAACTCAATACTGCTCTTGAAAAGGAAGCTAAAAATGTATATTCTGAACTATCAATAGAGAAAAAACAAGAACTAGCAAATTCTTATCTAAGCAAATCACCATTCTTTCTTTCAAAAAACTTAAAAGAAAAAGGCAATTCTACTATAACTATTCCTCAATATGACCAATCAACTTTAGAGGTATCACATTCCTTAGAATATACTACTTTTATACCCTCAAAAGACAATCATTTTGATAAAGATTTCTCTGATAATATTGAATCTAATCCTGTAATTTTAGAAGCCTGGGAAAATTTTAGTTCTGCACTAAAATATATCAATTCTAATAGAAAGTATATGGACAATAATAAGAATAGAGATACTCTTGATTATATTGATTCATTAATTGATACTGCAAAAGAACATAACTTAGAGATAATGGCAAATGCAAGTGCCATAAAAAGGGCACTTAGACCTACTAAAAAATTCTTATATGATGCTTCAAGTGCTATTACTGAAGCTTTAGGATTAAGAGCACATTTAACTGGTACAACTCAATCTTTAAGAACTGTTTTAACTTCTGTAGATGAGAGAATAAGAGAAATTGCACAAGGTTCATATTCATTATTAACTGCAAATGAGATTAAACTCATGAGCAAATATAAAAATGGAATTTTATCAGACAAGGCATTTGAAATACTTCAAGAACAATTAGGAGTGACTTCAAATAGAATAGACCCTAATACTACTTTAAAAAGACATATTCAAGATATTATAAGAGAAAGAGTCTATAAAAGTCAAGACAGTAATATGACTAAAGACCTTATAGCTCAACTTGGTATAGTACAAGAGTTTAAAGCTAAAAAAGAAGTTGAGACTAAACTTAAATTTTTAAGGGGATTAATTCAAAAAATTAAAGTAGGGTCTAGTATAACTGAAAAATCAAATGTTGCTGAACTTGTTGAAAATTTTATAAATACCCATTTATATGGACATTCTAGAAGACCTACAGACAAACTAAAATTATATAAAAGCTATACTGGAGAAGACAAAATGTATATTGAAGCCACTAGAAAGGCTATAGAAGACTTAGAGGAAGTTTTAGAAATGACTCAAAATGAGTCAGCTAGAAGAAAAATTGAAGCTGATATTAAATCTCTTCAAAAAAATATTGACAATAAGGGACATTTAGTTACAGGACAAAGTGTAATAGAAGCTATGTTTGTTAAAACTGCAATTTATGCAGGTTTAGGGTATAATTTTACTTCTCAAATAATCAATAATGCTATAGGTAATTTTGCAGGTAGACAAAATGATGGTCTACTTTATTCTAGAGGCAATTATCCAAAAGCTCACTCTTATATGAGAACTTGGAAAAGAGCACATATAAAAGGTATGGGCTTTAGAGGTAAAAAAGCTATTGAAAACAGAAAACTAACTTTGACATTTTTAGATGGACTAGCTTTATATCAAAATTCAGCTAATGATATACAAAATATTGTTAATGAGAAGAAATTTGACAGTAAACAGAGGTGGATTTCTCCACTTAAAGCAGTATCAATAACTGAAAGAGAAATACAAAGACCTCAAATATTAGCTATGTTAGGTGATATGAAAATTACAGATTCACAAGGTAATATACAGCCTATTTTTGATGTAAATAATCATAATAACCCTCATCCTGCTTTTGAATTAATTAATGGTAATCTCAAATTAAAAACTGATAAAGATGCACAAGGAAAAAGCATTCCAGGAACAGGATTTGATACTCAAGAAAATAGAGACACTTGGATAAACAAAGTTTCTAAAGAATATTTAGAATCCTTTAGTGAGTCAGGTACAGTACCTAAAAAAATAGCTGTAATGAATGGTGATTATAGAGACACTTCTACAATCAAATTTAAAAGACACTTATTAGGTGCAATGGCTATGGTTTTTAAGACTTGGTATTCAGCATATATTTTAAGAAGATATGGAAACGCTTATGGGGTGTATACTAATATGGCTGATAATCATTCAATAAGGGTTTATACTAATTTAGCAATGAAAGGTGCATTGGCAGGTGCTTTATTAGGTACTGCAACAGCTTTTAGTCCTATTATAGGTGCAGGAATTGGAATATCAGTAGTGATGTTTAATAAAGCCCAAATGAAAACTAGGATAGAGGTTTTAATCACTAAGATTAAAAAAATGAATAGGACTCTTGAAGAAGATGTTCAAAAAGATATAGCTAAAATAGCTTTACTTAGTGATAAACTAGCTGAAATAAGTCTTTTATCTGGATTTAGATTGGGTGTCTTATCAGAAGTAGTTAAATCAACAGTGGGAACTGTTGCAGGAACAGGACTTAAATTAGCTCAATCAACTGTTCAAACACTCACTCCTGGAGGAAAAGCTATACTCACTAATGAAATGATTGATAAGGCTCTGTGGATGAGTAAGAAGAAAGGAGAGACAGATGAAGAGTATGAGAAAAATTTAAATAGAGCACATTTCTTATTAGTTGAGTTGTCTACTACTTTAAAAATGTTAGGTATGAAAAGTTTAGCTCTTGTTTTTTTAAGTGATTTTGGAGATGATGAAGAAGATGAATTTGGGTCTGAAACTAATTTTATTAAAAGAATTTGGAATCATCCTAAAATGGCTGCTTATTATGCTGTTACTAATCTTGCTACAAGATTTTCACAAGATATAAATTTAGATGTAGACCTTGTGTCTAATATAGGACTTATTAATCCTGATATTTTTAAAACTTTAAAAGAGAATTTAACAGCCGTTGGTAAAACAATGATAGGAGATACTAAAGTAAAAGGAGGTAAAAATGAAGGTAGATATAGAATGGCAGTTGAGTTTAATAAATATGTTCCTATGGGCATAAGAGAAATCACTACTGGTAATGTACCTTCTCTTGGATTTAAAGGTCTTACTGAAGAGAAAAAATACAATGAAAATTGGATGTCAGAAAGAAGGGATTCTGATGAAGAGCATTTTGATAATATTAAAAAGAAAACTAGAGCAAAGGAAAAACAAATATTCTTGGAGGATAAAATTGAAGAACATATAAAGAAATTTAAAAAAGAACCTGAAAAAGAAGATATAGAAACTTATGAAAAAAAGGCATTAAAATATATAAATGCAACATATCCCCCTCTTACTAACTATTTTAAAGAGGATGGGTCTGTTAAAACAGGTTTTGAAAATAAGTTAGTAAAATATGACACTGACAGAGTAGATGAAATTATAGAAAACAGAAAAAAGAAAAAAGAGTAAGGTTTTACCCTTACTCTTTATTTTTATGCCATATATCCATAAGTACTAAGATTCATTTCTAACATATTAAATAATTCTTTTAATATGATATTTAGTCCAATTTCTCCTTCAATGTCTAATAATTCATCTGCATAAGTGGCTTCTTGTCTATATAATTGACCATTAGTAGTTATAGATAATACTACTAAAGTTGCAAAGATGTTTTCTTGTTCAGCTTTTGCTATAGTTACATCTACTCCTCTTTCTTTTATTCTTAAAATAGTTTTAATTAAGTCTGACATTTATTGTAAGTATTAGAAATTAATTTTATATTTGAGTCTTGTTTATTTTTCTATAAATAATCTGCTATTATTCAATTCAAAAGCCCAAAAATTTGTCTTTTTTGGGCTTTTACTTATATACTAATTTCTAATTTTACACCTATCATATAATGAAAATTATTAGGTTTTAAATTGTAGGTCAATAAAATATAATCTATATAGTCAAAAGACTCTTCATCTCCTTTAGGATCTGGTGTACAAATAGTTCTACCTTCTATGTAGTCTAGTATTGTTAAGTATTTCATTCTTCTCCTGTGCTACCAAATCCACCATCACCTCTCTCAGTTATATCCAAGTTCTCCTGAACATTCCATAAAGCATGCTGAAATTTTGTTAATACTCCTTGAGCTAATCTGTCTCCTAAATTAATTTTACAAAGAAAAGGACTATTATTAATAAGAATAAGTCCTATTTCTCCTCTGTAATCTGAATCAATTATTCCTGGAGCATTAGCAACTATTAATCCCCTTTTTAATGTTAAGCCACTCCTAGAAACAATATTAAGGACATATCCTTCAGGGATTGCCATAGTAATGCCTGTTCCTATTAAAACTCTTTCAAACCCTCTTAAAGTGATATATCCCTCACTTGTAGATTGCTTTAATTTCTTATCTAAAGGAACTTCTTTATTTCCTTTAAATAATTTCTTAAAAGATTTAGCTCTCAAATCAAATCCTGCTGAACCTTCACTTTCATATTGAGGAGGAAATACTCCTTCCTCACATTTAATTTTTACTTTTAACATACTTTTGTTCTTTTAGTTTAATTTTACTTATTCTGTAGGTATAAAAATACTATTTCCTATCCATTTAAATAAGGTTTAATTAGATTAGTTAGTTTTTGAATAGTGTCAAAAAGATGATTTAACACTTTAATATTAGCTTCTGACTGTGGTTTCCATTCATATTTATACATATGATATCCCTCTTTACCATAAGTGTTTATGGACTTTTCTAGTGGAATTGTATCTGGAGTTATAATCATTATTGCATACACATTCTTTACAGTAAGGATTAAAGGTTTATTAATCTCTTTCATGTTTTTTATACTGTTTCCTCTAATAGATATGTATGTCTTATTAAAAGTATTATGTATTTCTAATCCTTTAGTTATTTCAGGATAAAAGAGGAATACACCCTCTTTAAAATCTGCTATCTTCATTTTCTAAAATTTTAATTAATCTTTTTCTAAACCATAAACCTTTAGGTACATTGTGAACAATATTTAAGATATATTTTTTATATCTTGTTGAACTCTCTTCAAGTTTAACTATTTTTTTTCTAAGAAGTTTTATCTGATCTAAGTGTCCTGTAATTTCTTTATCTCTAATAACTAAAATTTTATTTGCTTTTTGAAGTTCTTCATTTCTAATTTGAAGCTCCTTTTTAATATCACTAAGAGTGTCTAAATCTCTTTTAGTATCTTCAGATAAAGATTTTTTAAGTTCCTTTTTAATGTCTCTGGTAACTTCATCTAAACCCTTTCTAGTTACAGTTCTATCTGTAGTAAATTCATGAGTTTTAGTTTCAAAGAAAGTGTCCAAAAAAGTATAAAAACTTTCTTTATTGTAAACATGTTTTTCATTAGCCCTTAATCTTTGTAAAATTATATCAGGATTATGATAAGTTAATTTGGTTTCTGAAGTTCTTTTTAAAACTTCTATAGTTACCATTTTATCGTTACCTCTTAAGAGCTTTATTTTTTCATCTTTTAAAGCTAATATTTCTAAATTATAAGCTTCATTTCTTGATACTGCCTTTTCAAGTAATGAAGCTTTTTGCTCCATTAATTTATACTCAGTCATATCCATTTCTATTTTTGCCATTCTGTTATTCTTTTAAAATGTTATTTTTATTTTATAAAGTGTTCATTTATTACTACTAACAGAATAATACCTATTAATATTAGTATAATATAAAATGAAACTTTAGCTTTTTGTTCGTACCTTTTTTCTTCTTTTGAGGTCACAATTTCTCTATTTCTTGTTTAACTTCTTCTAATTCTTCCATTCTATCAATTATAAATGACAGTTGAACTCTATCAGATTTTAATTCATCCCAAAATTTATATTCTCTATCCACACAAATCAATGCACATTTTTTAGTTCTATCAAATCTAATAATAGTTCCATCTACTTTTCTAAATGTAAACCTATCAATTAACTCTTTTGCTTCTTCTTTTGGTGTCATAATTTCTATTATATTAAAAAAGGGGTAGCTTTTCAACTACCCCTAAAAACATTATCTAAAATTGAAGAGTTCCTAAATCAACCATTTAGAATAATGAACCACCTTGACCTTGTGGCATAGGTGGATTTTTCTCCATGAGTGTAGTAATAGTGCACTCTGTAGTTAACAGCATACCTGCTGCTGAAGCTGCATTTTCCAATGCAATTCTAGTTACCTTTACAGGGTCTATAATTCCAGCCTCTATCATATCAGCTTCATAAGAATTATTCCTTGCATTAAAACCAGAATTTTTCTTTCTTGATTTTAATACATTAGCAATAACTACAGAACCTTCTGCTCCTGCATTCTCTGCTATACATCTAATAGGGCTTTCAACAGCTTTTAGCACTAACTGTGCTCCAAGCAATAGAGTGCCTGTTAGAGGACTTAAATCAACTTTGGCTCTAGCTTGTAAATAAGCTACACCACCACCAGAAACAATACCCTCTTCTAAAGCAGCCTTAGTTGCATTTTTAGAATCTTCTACTCTGTCCATTTTCTCTTTCATTTCAGTCTCAGTAGGTGCTCCTACATAAATTACTCCTACACCACCTTTAAGAGAAGCTATTCTTTTTTTAAAGTCATTGGTTTCATAGTCATTTTCTGCACTTACCATTAAAGATTCAATTTCTTCTACTCTAAAGTTAATAATTTCAGGTTCACCTTTACCTCCTATTAAAATAGTGTCATGAAAATCAATCCTAACAGAGTCACATTTTCCAAAATCATCAGAAGTTACTTTATTCAAGTATTTACCTCTTTCTTTTGATACAATTTTACCTCCTAAAACAGTTTGAATATCTTCTAAATAGGCTTTTCTTCTTTCTCCAAATGCAGGTGGCTTTACTATAGCTACTTTCATTTGTCCTTCATAAGCATTAACCACTAAAGTTTCTAATGCTTGTCCTTCTACATCTCCTATAATCAACAAGGATTTTCCTTGTCCTATAGACTTATCTAAAATGTTTTTTAAAGGTGTACCAAAACTATTAAGTTTATCTTCACACATAAGTACATATACATCTTCAAGGTGTACTTCACCTTTCTTTTTGTCATTGACAAAATAAGGAGAGATGTATCCTGAACCAAATTTCATACCTTCAGCAAGGTCTACATGAGTTGTAGTATCTTTAGATTGTTCTACAGATATAACACCTTCTTTACCTACTTTGGCATAAGCCATACCAACTAATTCTCCTATTTCTTCATCATTATTAGAAGAAATAAAAGCAATTTGATTTAGTTCTTCATCTTCATTTCCTATTTCTACTGATAGTTTTTTAAGCTCATCAATAAGAAGTTCAGCTCCAATTTTAATACCTCTCTGTACTGCTACAGGGTTATGTCCATTAGAAATTAACCTCATACCTAGCTTAATAAGGGATTGAGTAAGTACTGAAGCAGTAGTAGTTCCATCTCCTGCTTTTTCATTAGTTTTAGATGCTGCAGCTTTTACAAATTGTGCACCCATATTTTGTAATCTATTAGGGAGTACAACCTCTCTAGCTACAGAAATACCATCTTTAGTAATTCCTGGATCACCAAAAGCTCTTTCAATCATTACATTTCTACCTTGTGGTCCTAAAGTCACTTTTACTGCATTTGCTAGGGCATCAACCCCTTTTTTCAATTGCTTCTTGGCTTTTTGTCCATGTACAATTTTTTTACTCATCTTCTTTTAGTTTACAAATTAAATTATCTTCTGTTGTATGGATGTATTCTACACCCTCAATTGATACTTTAGAAAAGTCATACTGACCATATACTACTATATCTCCTATAGAGGTATTTATAACCTCTTCACCTATTCCTACTACTTTACCTGCTAACTTTACAGTATCAGGTTCAACAGTATCAGGAATGATGTAGTCCTCATTTTCAGAGGACTCATCTTCCATTTCTATGAGAATTCTTTTCCCATAAATACTTTCAATCATATTTTGTTTTCTTTTTAGAATTAATAAATAATTTCAAATTAAAATACTCTTCTTCATCTTTCAAAGGAAGGTCTAATTCTCCAGTCCAATCATTATGTCCAACATTAGTTTTAAACATTTTGTTAATTTTTTCAACAAAAGGTTCAACAAGATTTGGATTTTTTAATAAAACATTTAACTCTTCTGGTCTGCTACTGAAAAGTTCAGATGCAACTTCAGAATCATACATTTTACTATAACTACTGATTTGGAAAAATTCATAAGTTTCTTTAAATTTTTCAGGTACTTTAATGACTATCATATGTAAATGTCCTTTGTGAATATCATCAAAAGGATAATCAAACTCATAATAAGGTTGATGTCTCATCCACTGAATAGTAGCATTAAAATTTCTTCTTGAAAATTTAGTATCAATTAAAATGAAAATACTGTGTTCTATGAGTATGCCCATATCTATAAGGGCAAAATCTCCTATACCTAAAGCTAACTTAAATAGATTGGTGAACTTCTTTTCAAAAGTTTCACCATAATCTATCAAAGTTGAAAGTAAATATTTCTTAGTTTTATTGGTATAGATACTTCCTAACTGTATTTTCATTTCTATTTAAATGATTAGGTCTCCATTATTTTCCATGACTACCTTATCCACTTCATATCCATTTTCCTCATGCCATTTATATAGCTCAAGAGCATATTCAAAACCTATAATAGGTTTATACTTAATAGGATGAAAAGGAGAATGAATTTGTCCTTTTTCTAAATCTGCTCTACTATGTGAAATTAAATATATTTCTGGTCTTCCATATTTACCTAAATCTAATTGTTCTTCAGATAGTGTAAACATTAGAGGTGACCCTTGAAAATATTGTGTTTCACCTGTCAACTTATTAGTTTTATACTTAGTAGTTTCAACCATAAACTTAAAAGGTAGTATTTCAAATTCTTCATTTACTATTTCTTTTAATTCTATGAGTGTTTCCACATTTTCAGGGTTACTTAACAATGCATTAAGACCTTCTGTATAAAAAGAACCTTGGAAATTATATCCAAATTTCTTAACTGCATCAGGGAATTCAACTGGAAATCCTGATGTTGTTTTAAGGTCAATTGGTAATATAGTTTCATTTAGAGTATCAACAATAACTATATCCAATAAAACTTTACATTCTACATCATCGTAGGTAAAGTATATTGGAACTTGAAAGAAGAAATTAACACCTAATGTACCTACTGTTTTAAGGTATTTACTGGTATACTTATTAGTTTCTAAAGACATAATAATATTACTTATGATATTTGATTCTACATCAGACAAAATCTGCTTTCCAAAAGCTAATTTTAAATCTTCAAAATAATCAAATCCCATTTCTGCAATTTTATTAATCCTAGTTTCTTCTTTCCATCTTGTCTGGTATTTATGGTCATCTGCAGAAGCTAGTATTGCATCAGACCAACTATGTAGAGTTCCCACATCAATTGAACCTGAAACTTCAACAGCATGATCAAATACTTGATTAATCATACTCATAACTGTATCAGAGGGTTTTATAATTCTAGACACATGATATTGCTCATTAAAAGCTTCCTTTCCTTGAGTTATCTGATAATCCACTGCTGAACCTATTACTAGATGTCCTTTTTCTTCATAGTACATCTCTTGTTCAGTCTTTGCTAGAAAAGCTATTCCTCTTCTTAAATTCTTTAAATAAGAATTAGATGCTGCTTTTCTTTCAAAATAATCTATTACTTCTTCTTGTTTTCCTAATCTATACATAAATCTGCTAGTTTTAAAAGTTCTTTAAAATCATTTAAAGTCATACTGACTATTTCATCAAATTCATTTCTTTTTCTTCCTCTACCAGTATCCTTTTTATGAATTAGAATATTCATATTCTTTAATTCAGGATAATGTGATGGAAAATTCTTCTTTACTTCTTCTTTAATTTTAGCCAACTCTTTGCTAACTATAAGACCTCTCTGTTTTCCAGCTTTAATCTGAATATTAAATGGTTCAGTAAAACATAAATCTATGCCTGAATCATCATGCAGCCTACTAGCTGCTCTTGAGGTTTTACATTTTTCAAATGCTGGTCCTAGTGCCCGAAACAAAGCAGCATAGTGCCTTTCAGCATCATGCCCCTTTGTTCTATTCCTACTGCCTTGTGATCTAACTTTTCTCACAGGCTTATTCTCTTCTGCCATTTATATTGCCTTATTAAAAGCAAATAAATACTCTTTCATTTCTGTAATAGACTTAAATTTAAGCCTTTTCAAGTTACTCTTAAAGCACCTATTCACTATATTATTAGTAATAATAACATCTACACCTTTATTAGAGTGAGGTAAAATTATCTCTCTATAAAATTTATTGTAAATGGTTTTGTATTGTGCAGAGGTACAAAATTTATTTGACACAAGAATTGCAAATTTAGAATAGTCTAAGGGTCTACCTTCCCTATCTTCTTCATGCATTTGCTTTGTATATTCAGTCTTAACAACAACAGAAAATAATATTTCTATATCTTCTTCAATTTTTCTAAAAAGAATACCTTTCATTGCAAACAATGGCTCTTCCATTGATTTAGTTTTGAAAGCATTAGGAACAGAATTTAAGTCTAAAAATTTATAAAGTAATTTATAACCTTTAGCTACATTCTGTCCAGGAAGATAGTTTGGAACTCCATAATGAATTATTTTACCACTGTAGATACCCATATTTATAGTGGATGCCGTAATAGGTATATATTCATTATCAGAGGAAATTCCAACAGCATTGCTATAAAACTCCACTGCTTCTCCTGCTCTTTCTTGTCTTTTTTTTAAATTAGAAAAATATTTGTCTCTTTTTAATGTTATTAAGTCTATCATGATGTCAAATTTATTGGTATAAAATACTCATGATAAAATGGAACTTGTCTTACTACACTACCTACTTTAATATTAGTCATATGATTGGTAAAAAATCCAACCATTAGACTAGCTATCATAGTAGCTGAGTGAGAAGTCTGTTTCATAGTACAATTTTCTTCTTCTACCTCTGAATCATCAAATAAATGTTCATCAAAATATTCTCTAGCATTAGTAGGAGTGACACAAAAAATCTGCATTTGCTCCATTAATAGTCTACCGTCTATTAATATTGCATTAGGATTTTCACTGTTATCTCTCCACCATACCTCAAACATTTCTTTTCTAGCTTTCATATTATCAAAAGCTGCAAACATGTATTCATGTCCCATTGACTCTAAAGTGAATGGTTCATTAAATATTGTGATATAGCTGTCAGAGTACTCTAACACAATATTTTTCAAAGCCTCAACTTTGTCTAGTCCTATATGTTTTTTTCCAAATAATTGTCCACCTAAATTGTGCTGTTCAATTATATCAAAATCATATACAACAGGACTAAACCCTGCTCTGGCTAATAAGAAAGTTAACCAACTTCCTATTCCTCCTGCACCACCAATTAAGGTATTAATTTCCTCTTCAGGAAACCATGGTGCATCTTTAAATCTACTTCTTATTTCTGTCTTATTCATGTACTGCTAATTTTGTAAGCATTGCTTCTAAAGACATTTTAAGTGGTGCACATATTGGATACACACCCTCAAAATCCTCTAATATTGCCATTACTCCTATTGTTGTATCAATAAAAACTTCTGTGTTAATCTCTCCAAATACATCCCAAAACTTTTCAAATAGTGCTGGATACATTATTAGAACTTTATTAATATATTCTTCTGAATGTACCATGCCTAAAGTATTTTCAAGTGTATCCTCTAAATCTTCTCTATCATTTATAGGAAGATTACCTAGATTTATTACATTTTGTAAAAAACTTTCCATTCTTTTTTCTTTAATTTGTACATCAGGTGTCATGGAAAAAGAGTTGTTCCACATATCAGCATCTAAATCTTCCATTTCTTTATCCATCATAGCATCATTAGATCTAAACCCATTAAAATTACCTGGACTTACATAAGGATTTACTTTTGAAAATGGATTTAAAAGCTTTTGACTTTCAAATTGTTTTACATTTTTTTTAAAAACTTTTTGCTTTAAATTAGAAGCATTAATAATCTCTAAAGTTCTATCAGCAAAATCTTTAGGAACTTTAACAAATGTCTTAGGTTCACTAATTTTACAATCAAAATGAAACATAACTTGTCTTTCTTTTTTCAAAGTTAAATCCCATGGTTGTCCTGCTTCATCTTTACATTCATAAGCTTTTATAGTACCTCTAAAAGCAACTTTTGCTACTTTCTCTCCTCTATTATTCACTACTAATGATAGATAATAATTGTGAAATTCAGTATTATCATCTAATTCATCCATATCAGTTCCAGAAAAATAACTTTTCATATTATGATGGGAGTGAATCATTCCAATTTTCCAAGCTAAAGTTTCAGGATTATCCATTCTATATGAAATAAAATTTTCTCCTAATTCATATCCTGTTGCACCTGTAGTACCTTTATCCATAGGGTATACATCTTGTACAACAAGTTTCATCTTACTAAAATTGGTTATACTACCCTCTACAGTATAAAATAAAACTCCTGACCATTCTACTTTATTAATTTTCTGGCATAAATAGTCTATTTTTTCTTGTACTTTCTTTGGTATTTTCAATGGTATCAAGTTGTTCAATAATATATCTTCTAATTCTACTTTTTTGAATTTTTGATTCAATTCTTTTTGTGACATAATCTTTTATTGTTTTAGTTATGAAGAAAGGTTTAACTGTTTCTTCATTTGGAATTACTTTAAATTTTTTTATTTCTCCTTTAAATATGAAATCAAAATTTCTATATTCTTCTTCTTCAGACATGTAATAAGAAAGGTCTTTAGGTATATTTCTATAAGTATAGTAATTACCTTTACTGTCTTTTTGTGCAATATGATCAGGTGGATAATCACCATTATGGTCATATATTTTAAGATACTCTTCAAAAGCAGTATCTTGAGCTATTTTAACATTATCTCTTGTGATTATAAAGTTAATATTAGATGTTCCTTTCTTTTCAATAAGGTCTATATAATATTTTCTTATATGTTGTGGAGAAACATTTCTACATTCTCCTCCACCTATTACATTAGCAATTTTTATATGTGGTGTACCTTCTAAAGATTCCCAATTTAAATACTCTTCTAATTGCATTAGAAATAATTTAAATATGTCTGGTTTAAAACCAGAAGACAACATTGTTAATACTTGTCTAATTTCACTTGTACCTAAACAAAATGAATTAAATGTTAATCCACTCTTACCTTCTAAAGGAAAGTAACTTTTATAGTTTCTTGATGGTAAATGGCTGTGCTGATAAGAAGAAAATATTTCTCCTTCTGTAGCTGTCATTCTTTTACCTTGAAAACTATGAAAAGTAAATCCGTTATTATGACTATAAGGTAAAAGCTTAATATATAAATCAACAATTTTATGTCTCATTCCAGGAGAATTAGTAATATTAATCTCAGGAAAATATAAAATAAAATCTAAAGTAAAATACCTTTCTTTGTCAACTATTAAACCCTCATTTGCATTGACTTTTTTATTGTACCTTAACAAGATATCCCATTTTTCAGGATATACAGCATCTAAACAAGATGCTATTGAGTCAATTTTCTCATTGACTCCTTTATAATTTAAACTAAGTTTACCATATTTCTCTATGGCTTTAACAGACCTAATCTTTTTCTCAATAGAAGACCTGTTAAATGCTTCTATATAAATATCTTTTCTGTTCATTTTTTTATTTTAAATAAAAAGCCAAAGACACTATATCTTTGGCTTTTATGAGTTATAAATATTTCTATCTAACATCATTAAATTGACTTCTCATGTCTTGCAACTTTTGATTCAATTCATTTTGTTTTTTCTCTTCAGCTTCAGCTTTTTTTCTTTCTTCTTTTTCAGCTTTAGCTTTTAATTCAGCCTCCTCTTTAGCTAAAGCTTCTTTTAAAGCTATTGCAGCTTTTTCTTTAATCTTTTTAGCTTTCTTAGCTTCTTTTGCTAACTGTTTGGTCCAAATTTTAGTAGCCTTATTAAGCTTTTTTTCTAGTCTTTTAGTAATAGCTTCTATATCTTCATGTAAGTCTTCATCTAACTCACTAAAATTAACTACTCTAAGTAAAGAAATTGCATCAACTAAAGAGTCTAAACTAATATGAGAATTATCTTTAAAATGAGCTAAATTAACCTCCTTCTCTTCAGTTGTAGAAATTTTTTGAGCATTTTCCTTTACAGACTTAACAATATTAACAACTTTTTGAGCTTTTTCAATAATATTATTAATCCTAGTTTCTTCAATATCATCTTTTTTAGGCTTTTCAGCTTTCACCTTTTTAACAGGTGTTTTCTTTACTTTTGGTGTAACTGATGTCATACCTAAATCTTCTAAAGCTGGTATTGTACCAGTATAGTTGCTTAATAATGCTCTTAAGATTTCTGTACCTTTAATGGTGTAATTTTTACCACCTCCATTAAAGTAGTCTTTAGCAGTTCCATCACCAGCCACAAGCTCTTTAATTGTAGCCCTAAGTTGCTTATAACTATAAGCTGATACATCTGCACCAGCTTTAGTTTTTTTGTTCATTAGAAATAAGGTAAAACCTTCAGTAGGTAATACAGCTCCATCAGCTTCTAATGTTAACTTATTCTCTCCAATAACAGCTTTCATCTTGTTATAAGAAACATTATTTGCATCTAAATCATTTTGTAACTCACCCCAATTTTTGGCATCAGTGGTCACTTCTTTTTCACCCATTTGGGTGGAGAAAACTTTTACTATCATCTATAAAATTTTTGTTTGTTATTATTTTATTAATTTATTCTCTAACAAGAAGTTTGTTAGAGGTACTTTACCTTTATTTTTTATAAGGTCTGCAGGATCAGAAATTTTATCTCTTAATAGACTTGTTTTAAGATGAATACCCCTTGATTTTTTAGGGTAAACACTATTAATTTTATCTACTAATTTTTCTGAAGCAATTATTCCTGCTCTATCATTATCAAAAAATACTATAATCTCCTTAAATCTCTCTAGGAGTGGATACAATATTTCATCATTTGGGTACATTCCTTCATTTTGAAAAGCTATAACATTTAATCCTTGATTTTTAAGAATTCTCCAATCCTTATAAGATTTAGTTATTATTAATTGCTTTCCTTTTAAGGGTAAATTATTTAGTCCCCAAATATCATTTGCACAACAATTTGTAGCCCATTTACCTTTTCCTTTTTTATCAGGTGTATATATTTTAACTCTAGGATTAAAATTACCCACTAGATAAGACCTAGTTTGAGGTCTTATTACTACATGAGACCTTAATCTTTTAGAAAAAACTTTATACCAAATTATAGGGAAGACATTATCTTCTATAAGGTCACTCCTACTAATTTCTAAAGGAGACCAGAAATCCTTATCTCCAAGAGAGTTAAACATTCTGACTTTAAATGGCATTTCATGTGAGATTTTCTTTTTACTTTTTACTTGAATAATCTCTTTCTTTTTATTGGCAACATAATCAGAGTCATCATGATGACCTGCTAATAAATTTAGTTTAAAATGGTCATTAACTATTTCTAAAGATTTATAAAAAGATACTTCAAAATGGTCTTGTACCATATTAAAACAATCTCTATGTTTTCTTTTTTGAATAGGTTCTGCCCAATCTATAAACCAAAAAGTATTTTTATACCATTCAAAATAGCAATCAGGTAGGTTATCTTTTCTAAAAGGAGAATGAACATATTGATGTTCTGTAGGCATATAACCTAATATCATTTTAAAAATGTCTTGTTGTGAAATTTTAGCTAATATATCCTCTTTAGATATATAAACTCTTGCTTCTCTATAACCATATCCACCCATTATTGTCTTTGCTATTTATGTTAATATAAAAAGAGGTCAAGTATTAACTCAACCTCTTTCTACTTATTTTATTACCAATCTCCACCATCAGAAGCTGATGCAGAACTTTGCATAGCAGCACCACCTGCTGATTGAGCTTCTTTTTGCTGATGAGCAAAATTAGATTCCATAAACCATCCATTTCTAGTGAAAGGATGCTTATTTCCATCTGTGTCAACATACCTCAATGCAACTTCATTTAAAGCTGCTGCTGGGTTTTGTTGTTTCTCCCATTTACCTACAGGAGCAATAGATGCTTGTAACCATCTACCATGCTTCATGTTCTTTGGAAACTCTAAATAAGTGTTCTTAGCTTCTCCACCAATTTGCCATTGCCATACTCCAAAGCCATCAAGAGGCTTTGTAGCAAAGTCTTCAGGTAAAAGATTAGCTAAAATGTCACAAAAGTGTTTGAATCCACTTATTTGTGTTTGCAAAGCAGCTTGAATATCTGCTTTAGGTACAAAACAACCAACAATGTGAGTCAAAATTTGACTTAACAATTGTTTCTCTGCTGCAATAGCAGGATGATTAGGGTCAGTAACTTCTACTTGTCCCCCTGTAGCTTCATCTTTCACATAAGCTCTTGTGATAGGAAACTTTCTGTATCCTCTATCATTTCCATCAATAGTGAACATGATGTCCATTGCTTCTAAATCTGCTCCATCTTTTCCACCATGCATAGTGTGTTGAAACTTGGTAAGTCTTACATTACCTGCATTTAAACCAAAGACAAATGAACTCTCTTTAGCTTTATGCTCTGAAAAGCCATACCCTGACTGTGCAGGAGCTTTTGCGTTTGTATTATCCATAAATTTTATTGAATTTATAAAGTTATAAAATTATTTTTTACCAGTCTAATAGATGATTAAAATTCATCTGAAATTTCTGGATCTTGAGCTATAAGTTCTGGTATTTCCATTACCTCTTCCATTATTGGTTGTGGGTCTGTAAGCTCTGCTGTTCCAACTTCTTCAGTATCATCTATTAAGACAAATCCTGGGGCAGGAGTAGTTTTTCTTCCTTTCAATTTTTCATGAGAAAATAAAGCTTTCATATCTTTTCCTGAAAGCTTGTACTTTGCTTGAATCATTGCTCTTGTTAGCCCATTTCCTAAATCAGCTAATACTCCACTTACTGTTAACTGCACTGTTGTTGGTGCAGTATTTTCACTTAAATCTGACATATCTGTCTATTTTTAATATTAATTAATAAATTATTGTTTTACTACTTCCTTTTTTGTTTCAACTCCATGGTTGTAGTTATGTAGAGCTTTTGCCACTGCACCTAAATCATTAAGAATATAAACATCCTCAAACATTCCAACAGGGGACTTTGCAGGGAATTGTCCATCAAAGTTGGTTACAAATGATTTTGTAACTTTCTTTTCTTTATCATCCCATTCTTGTTTCCCATAAAGAACTATTGTAAACAGTCCTTCTAAGGTCACTTTACTATCTAGCATTTTACCAATAGTTTTCATTTTATAGCTAGTTTGAAAACTATTCTCAATCACTTCTGAATGAGTAAGTACAAAGAAGTTTAAATCTTCTCTTCCCATAATTCCAGCATTGATTACATCATAAGCATTTTTGGCAAGTTTATTAAACTTATCAAAACCTGCTTTTAATGCATTAGCCATAAATTCTTCAGACATTAAATATTGATAATCATCAATAACAATGTTTTGAATATCAGGTCTATTTGCATTAACAAAGTTTATTACTTTGATAATGTCATAAGGATTAGAACTTCCTAAATAGTTTCCTATTTTAGGTGGTCCTTTACTTATGTCTACTGGTGTGTACTTATTTTTCCATCCTCTAAATGGAAGTGGTTTACTCTTTACATTAATTAGAAAAGTCTCTTCAGGCTTTAGACCCATAATACCTAGTTCAGGTATATGTCCTAAAGATGTGGTTTTTCCAAATCCACTCTCTGTTACTACTGCTACTGCATTTGACATAAAATTTGTCTCTTTTAATAATCTCCATATCCATCTCTCTCTACCAATTCTTCAAACATATTAATGTTTCCTTTCATGATAGTTCTAAAGTGTATAGGACATTCAGTATCTCTACTTTCTACAAGGTGTATTGAGATATAATTTGGATATAATTCATCATTAGCTGTATTCTTAATCTGCAAACCAAAGTGCTTAGTAAGACCATATTTATCATCATTAGGATTCATCATTGTAAAGATATAATCTGCCTCCTCTGAAAGGTTTCCTGTCTCTTTAATGTCATCTCCTGTTGGATAAATAAACTCACTATTATACTTTAATCTTTGCACATCACTCATACCTCTGTTAAGGTGAATAATATCAATAAATGTGAAACCACACCAATTCCTAAATTCCACTTGATATTCAATCATTTTATCTACAGTCTGCTTCTTGTGAAAATTTCTTTCAGCTTTGAGCTTCCTTAAATGGTCTGTAATAATAATGGTGAATTTATTGGGGTTATTAGGTATCCAGGATTCTCTTTTCTCTTTCATCTCATAGAGTGGAGAGCCATCATGGTCTTTACCAACTTCAATTTTGTAATGGGTTTTATTCCATGTACCATGTTGAGATGAGTATCTTCCTAGATAGTTTCTGATTCCTGTTGGATTATCTCTGACTTCTACAAATTCAATTAAACCTTTTTCTAGTTGTTTGCCTTTTTGATCGTACTTACCAAAAAGAGGGATAATTTTATTATTGTATATTTCAAGGACAATTCTTTGATGCTCTTCTGATGGTATAATAACTTTATCTTCATTATCTCTCATTTTACCCTCAAGGTAATTTGGAGTTAAATCATATACTTCATTTTTCCAATCAAAAGTTGTAATTCCATAATCTCTTGCCATGAAGAAAGTTACATACTTAAACTCCTTCTTAACTCTACTTATTTCAAATGAAAAATATATCCATTCTACTTCTAAGTTTTTAGGGTTCCCCCTGTTCAATTCTTCTAGATAATATTCTGATGGACTTATAACAAAACCAAAATCAGTAAAGGTAGTTTTACCTACTTTTGGACCTGCTGCAATTCCATAGATTGCTTCTCTTTGAATACCTCCAACTAATCTATCTATTTTAGATATTCCTGTAGGTAAACCAAAGTTTAGACCTTTCAGTCCTTGTTGAAATCTATATTCAAAGTTCATATTATCTCATTTTACTACTTCTACCATCCACTGTACCTGAAACTTTAACTAGCTCAACATACTGTTCCAATAAACTCACTCTACTAACTCCTGTACCCTCATAAATAAATTTATGAGCAGATTTTAAATATTGTGGGTCTGAAACAGTTTTGATATAGGCTTCAGTTGCAGCTTTTACATCTTGCATCCTTATTTCAGGGTTTTCTGCAAAAAACTTTTTCATTCTACTTACTACAGCAGATTTAGTTCCTTTTCTATCAGGATTTATCCTTCCAAAAGTTTCTCTAAATCCCTCAGTCCAAGCAAATGCTTCTTCTTTCTCTTCATTAAACAATGGAACTTTCCATTTTAAGGTATGTGGCTGTGAAGAGTTATCTTTATAAATTCTTTCCACTATACCTAAAGCATTAACTTGCTTTCTAGTTACTTCTGATATACTCTCTGTGTCTATGCCAAAATAAATGCCTAATAGATAAAGCTTTGCTTCACCTTTGTTGACTTTATATGAGCTTAAACTAGCAAGTATATCAGAGTTAATTGTTACTATTTTTGCCATTTATTATTTTTATTAAAGGTTCAGGACTACAAATTCCATATCCTGCAGACATTACATCATTAATAGATAAACAAGGTTTATCCATTAAAACATATTCTTTAGCTTTTTCTACTGTTGAAAATGCTTTATAAACACCAGGTTTCCTTTTTATCAAGTTAACATGACTTTTAGAAAAAGGTATACAATATTGATATTTAGCATTAATAACCCATGCAATCTTATCACCTTCAAACACATCAACACCATCTTCTGTTATAAGTAATGGTTTTTCAGATATTTTATCATCGTCTTCTGAGCCTAAATGTAATTCAACTTCTGTTATTTTTCCTTTCTTGTTAGTGTATGTCCAAGTATTCCAGAGTCCTTGTTCTTTATAAAAGGACTCTTTCATATCTTCTAAATCCTCTTCTGAAAAATATATTTTAACTTTCATCCTCTTCATCATATCCTACTGGATTTTTAATTATTTCTCCACATTCACATTCTACTCTTGTTGGATTTTCTTTGTCTTTACCAAAATTATCTCCACATGTGGGACATCTTAAATCTACTGCCATATCTCTTGTTTTTAATTGGTTATAATATAAGCCCTGTCATTAGGCTCAATTGTTATTGATAAATTTAATGGAATACCTTCAGCTCTTACCCTAACTCTATTTTTCCTGTCTATTCCATCTTCTACAACTACAGCTTTTCTTATAAGACCGTTGTCATTTACTTCTACTAAATCTCCTTTTTTAAACTCCATGTTTATTTTTTCTTTTTTAATTTTGGTTTGTCCATTAAACTATTATACCACTTAACATATCTTACTAAGACTTCATAAGTGTTTTTTAACATGCTATTTTCAGTGTCTACACACCATATCATGTCATTTTTCCTAATTTGTGATTCAAGGGAATTAACTGTCAGTTCACAATTGATTTTTTCAACTATTAACATTAGATACTCCCATGATTCATCAAATTGCATGTAATTCTTAGAATCAACATATTTCTTAGTCTGAATATCTCCTAAGTAGTCCATTAATAAGACATTGCTCATACTTCAGATTGATTTAACATATTCTTAAATCTTAGATATTCAATTTTAGCTTTATCAAAATTCTCTAAAGTAGATTTTATCCAACTTTCATCTTGAGTGCCAATTAATGAAACAATCCAAATGGTTGCTTGATAATCTTTTTGATCTAAGAGTGTTCTAGCTATCTTTTGAGATGTTAACCCATTTTTATCTGAATCACATTGAGTTAAAATAAGGTGGTCTATTGCTCTATAAGTAAAGCCTGTTCCACCAGCATTAACCATGGCTATTTCATCAATCTCTCCTGCCTGAAACTTCTTTAAATCTATATTATCAGTTTTACTATGATAAGTATGTTCACATAAAAGTTCTGCTTGTGCAATTGTAGCTGAAAAAATCAATTTTCTACCTATTAAATGTTCTTTAATCAACCACTGTGCAGCTTCAGTTTTAGCAGGAGAGTTCTTAATTGCCCTCATCCTAGCTAAAATTCTAAATGTCATATCTGACCTTCTTTGAAAAATAGATTGTTGAGCCATATTATGTAAATAAGTATATTGTTTCTGTTCAGAGGTCAAAAACTTTTTATCCTTATTACCTGCTTCAATCTCCTTCTTAGTGCCCATATCAACTTCTACAACTTTAATACTATAGTTAGCTAAAAGCTTAAGATTCACTGCATTAGTGATACTTATGTTAACTAATACTTCAAGGTTTAACTTCTTATAAAGTTCTTTCTTATGGTCATGCTTACTAGCTGTACCTGTCATAGAGATAATATTGACATAATCAATACTTCTATTTAACAGGTTTTCAAGATTATTTTCAGTTGCAAATTGCTCCTCATCAAGAATAATCATATCAAAAAATCCTACTATTTTATTAAGTGACATCCAAGTCACAGTAGTAAGTTTTTTCAAATATCTTTTAGCTCCCCAATTTTCAAATTCTGCAGGTATATCTTTCTCAGCTAATTCTGAGGAAGGTGTTACCCATAAAATAGATTCTGGTTTTTCTCTCTTAATAATATCAATTCCTATTTTAGTTTTACCTACTCTAGGAGCTAATATTAATCTTCCATGTGGCTTGTGTTCAAGACCATCCACAATTTCTTTCTGTATTCTACTTTTTTCTTTGTTGTTCATGATTCTTTTAATTCTAATTCTCTATGTTTATCTGATTTATGTGCTACCATTAGTGTAGCCAAACTAGAATCATCAAAAATCTTAATGTGATTTACAATAAGATTCATACAAATTTTTGTTTGCTCATGAGTTTTACAACTAGATATTATTCTAAGTATCCATTGAGCCACTTTATATTTATTCATAATTTTAAGGTTAGTGAACATCTGCATATGAATGTCCAAATTGGACATCTATATCTAGTGCTCTGTTTAATTTTAATTCTTCATTTACTTTTGCTACTGCATTTTTTAAGATATTGGTTGTTACAGTTCTATGTAATATATCATCTACAACAGGGGCAACCACTTCATCATGAAATTGTCCACACATCTTAACTCCTTCATCTCTACAGTTTTTAACCCATCTATCAAAGGCATACACTCCTGTTCCTTGATTAAGAGTAGAAAACCTATCCTTATAGAACCTTAGTGAATACCAAAATTTAGATACTGGATTATATAGCCACATTTGAGTGCCAACTTCTTTAGTTATACAAGCTTTTGCTATTTCTTTTACAGACCAATTCTTTTTCCAATAAATCTTTAATAAAGTAGCACACTGTCTAACTGGCATACCTGTTGTTCTAGACATAGTAAGCTCTCCAACACCATAAACTGCTCCATAATTAACAGTTTTAAAATTTGACCTTTCTTTATTTATGATAGTATGTTTAGTAATATCATGCTCAGAATATTCTGCATCATGATTCCAAAGCTTAAACCATTCTATATTCTCAATTGAAAGTCCCATTTCTCCATTAGTCACTTCATAACCAAGTTCTGCTAAATCTAAATGGGGATCAAATCCAGGAACATTCATCACTTCAACATATTCAGGGTCAAAGAAATATATATAGTGTTGTTTAGTTCTATCTTCTAATGAAGACATATCTGAACCACATAATACATAACCTTCTTCAGCTACCAAGCACCCTCTAATATGTACACCATCTCTCCAATCATTTTTACCTGTTGGTTTTGGTAAGTTTACAATTATAGAATGTTTAAATCTTAAAGTATTTGTTATTCCTGCTATTTTAGCTTGTAAAAAACCTTCTTCATCTACATCTCTTAGAAAACCTTTTAAAAGTCCTATTCTATGTTTAATGACATAGTACATATCTAACTGTTCTAAAGTTGGTTCTACCTCATATAATAGCTTAATTGAAGGACATAATCCCTCTCCTCTAGGTAAAGACATTTGTTCTATCTTCCTAATGCTACCATCATCTTCTTTTTCATATTTAAAAGTTACAGGAATCCAACCTAAACTATAGAACCAATTTTTAAGTTGTAAAGGAGAATTAGGATTACCAGGCTCTCTATTTTTCTCTATTTTTAGAGGTCCTTCAAAGTCTTCATCTAACCCTAATTCATCTAATAAAGATAACCAATTCTCTCCTAATTTACTAACAGTATTATCTCTCTTTAGAAACTTTTTTGGCTTGTGAATAGATTTATAATTGATTTTTTCAGGCATAATATCTACTAGAATTTCTTTTCTAGTTTCAAATTCTGTTTCAAATAAATTTAAGTTACTATTACACAATGGAATATCAAGTTTCCATCTCATTTCTTCTTGCTCTCTTGCACAGTCCATTTTATACATCAAGTATCCAATAAACCTTTTAATTTGCTTATCATCATTGTCATAAATAACTCTAAGATGAGTTATTTGCATATTAAACAGTGAAAGATTAATTTTTACATCTTCTCTTACTCTATTAATATAAACTTCAATAGGTTGTGTAGTCCAATCTGTTACCTTTGGCTTGGGGATGCCAAACATAGCACCATAATTATCAAGACCATGGCTGTTTCTTTCAGGCTCTAAGTACCAAGACAAAATAAGAGTATCAATTAATCTAATGTCTTTGTTCACTCCTAAAATCTTTTTCCACACAACACTATCAAATCTTGAAATGTTATGACAAATTAAAGTTAAATCATCTTGTAAAAGAAATCTCTTCATTTGCTCATAATCAGTAATTTCACCTGATTTTCCTGTATCTAAATTATGCCAACCTAATACATGAATTTTAGTAATAGTATCTAATAAACCATCAGTTTCTAAATCAATTATATATTTTCCCATTTATTTTTCTTGATTAAGTTTAAAAATTTTCTCTAATAGTTTATTGTTCTCTGCTTGAAGCATCTTATTCTTTTTGTGTGCTCCTATCATTTCTTGTCTATAAGAAACTAACCTAGAAAATCTTGAACTATATGTTTTGAAATCTTTTATGAATTTTAATTTATTATCATTTATGATTTTAACATTTTGTTCTTGTCTTCTAAGTTGTTTCTTGAGTTCTTTTATATAAGAGTTAGCTATTATTAGCTTCTCATAGTCTGTAAGTCTATTATACTTAAACATTATACAAAATCACTAAATTAGATGCTCTAGTCACTGCAGTGTATAAAAGTCTATTTCTTTCTTCTAATACTCTGTTTCTCATAACATCTTTAATATTAATCACAACATCTTTATAAGTTGAACCTTGACTCTTATGCACTGTAATTGCATGGTTGTATTTATAACTTAAAAACTGTTCTGAAAATTCATAATACTGTCTCCAATCAATAGCTCTACTAATCGCCATAGCTTTTAGTTTTCTTACATTATTATGGTGAAGTCCTATAAAATTTTCATGTATAGCATAAATATTACCATTCACAACATAAACTTCATATTCAAAAGCCTCTTGAGCACAATAGAAATTTCTAATAGTAGTCTCTAGTGTCTCCACTTTAATCTCTTGATTATTGTGTAAAATATCATCTTCAGATATAATATAAGGTGCATTAAGTACAAGAGTCTCTCCCCTTTCAATTAAAGCAGGAGTGCCATATATAGTAGCCCTTACTGAAAAGTTAATAGAATCAACTTCAGCATTAGTCCAAGCTAAATATTTAAGATTGTCAGTACCATTTTCTTCAGCAAGTTTATAAATAATTTTTTGCCTATCATTGGAGTATAAATATCCTCTTCTTTGGTCTGCTTCCCCCACTACATCCTCTTTTTTACTTTGAATAAGAGGTAAATTTCTACTCAAATCAATAATAGAATTTCCTTCTGCTTGTCTAATTATTTCAGTAAGTTCAATAGTAAACCAGTTTTGATGAAATACAGGTGAATGTACTTCCTTAACAGGATTAACTTGTTTCTCATCTCCAATAAAAATAACAGGAAAATTATATTGTTCTAGTAACCCCAATTGATAGTCATTAAGCATAGAAGCTTCATCAATAACTAATAAACTACATCTAGCAAAAGGTGGATCACTTTTTCTAAAACTCTGTACAAATCTTTTGACTCCTGTTCTCTTATCAATTTGAGGTTTAAGCTTTAAACCTGCATGAACAGTACAAAAAACTACAGGGTCTTTATCCTCTTCCATAGCAATTTTAGTCTTTAAAACTGATAATGCTTTATGAGTAGGTGCTGAAATATAAACATAACCCCTATTTTGTGGGCTTTTCATAAACTCATCTAATAGAAAGTTTACTAAAGTAGTTTTACCTACTCCTGCAGAACCAGTAAGAACTATTCTTTTTCTCTGGTCTGATAATTCAAATAGTACTTTTTCTAACCTTTCTTTTTGATGGTCAGTTAAAGTAATATTAATTAGTTTTCTTGTCTCCATGTTTTAAGTGTTAAAAACCCTAAACTAGACACAGTTTAGGGTTTTATTTATAATAAAAGAGACAATTATTCCTCTTCTTCTGTTGGCTTATTGAGAGCACTATCACCTGAAGCAATAGCATCTCTAGTTAATAGCATAAGAGTTTCTACTTGAATTTCTTTTTTCTTTAAGTCTTCAATAAGTTTTTCAATATGGTTTTGATACATATTACTTCTGCTTTTAGCATTAATAGCTAAAAACATTAATTGATAAGCACTAAGGGCATGTGAATTATAAAATTCAATAGCTTCCACTATGTTAGTGATTTTTGATGCGGGATTAGCTGAGGTTTTTTCTACTCTTATTGCTTGATCTAAATCTTTTTTCAATAATCCAAACTTACTCTCTAATTGTTCTAGTACAAAAGCCTCTTTTGGGTCTAGTGTATCTTCTTCTACTTTTTTCATTAATTACTTTAAATTTATATGGTTTTTACTAGTTTACTATGGATATGGTATCTTTTTTCTACTGAAGGAAAATATACTACTAAATTAGAGTGGTGGTCATGTTCACAATGTCCACAATTAAAAGTAAAATCTTCTTTTGCAACTACAATTCCTGGTACTTCTAAAAAAGACTTTTCAGGTAAGTCATGATTCTTACTTAACTGATTTTTACTTAGATATTCATGCATGTAACATCCTGCAAATTCATCTATCAAAATTACAGAATCTCCAATTTCTTTATCTTCTCTATTAAATTGTGTTTCTGTTGCTATAGAATTTTTAAGTGCTTTTAAAATTCTCTGCATTTCTTTTTGAGTATTTTCTTTACTAAAACCTATATGATTTACTTCAACACCAATGCCTACTTTAGCTAGAGCATCTTTAAATACTTCCATAAATCCATCAATCTTGAATTTTTTCTGTTCTTTTGACAAATAATCTTTTAATTGATTATCAAGAAAGTTTTTTAATTTCTTCTTACTCTCTTCAAATTCTTCTGTGCTTTCCATATCAATTAAAATGATTAATATCCTCTTGGATAGATTCTAAGTCTTTTTGAAGCTGAATTTCTCTTTCAGTTTTTTGTCTCTTCTCTTTCTTTTTTAGCTTTATTTGTAGAATAAAAACTACTAAAGCCACTATTATACCACATAAAAGTGCTATAATATTTATACTAGTTATTAGTAAGTCTGTTTTCATTGTTTTCTGTTTTAAAATATTTGCTTTTAACTATAATTCTTCTACCTTTTCTTTTTAGATTGGTAGTAAACTGTTGTACTAGTACTGGAACTCTTTTTCTCATGGTCTTTTATATGTTAGTATTTGCATTGTAAAAACTAAAAAGGATATATTTAATACCCACTTTAGTCTAGGATTGAAATTGTATTTAACTGCTGATATTGATGGTGTAAAATAGAAAGCTTGTATTCTATAATTATACATTGTATATTTAAATGATATTTTCATAATAAGTTTTCTTTAATCCAATCTATGTTATCAATAGAGGCTTGAATACTACGAGTATTTGGAACCCATCTGTCATCTTCTAACATTTCAAAATCTTCTTTTAAGTTAGATAACCTTCTCAATATTTCTTCTCTATCGTACACCTTCTCTTCAATTGCACTAAGTATAATACAGTTGTTTGAGTCTAGTTTAAGTATATCATTTCCTTCAAAGTATCCTAAACAATTAGATGATGTATTAATACAGTCCTCTTCAAGCTTACCACATTTATAACATTTAATTATTTCTTCACACTCAACTTCCCAATCTTCCTTACCACCTGATTCAACAAATGCTTTAAGAAATGATTGTGATACATTAGATAATGATGTATAAGGGATAATATCTTCTTTAGTAAATAAATTATCATCACTAGTTGCTATGATTTTTAACCAATCTACCCAACTATTAGTAAGTACACACTTGACTTTTTTAACTTTGTTTAGATGATATTTATGTACCATCCAATCCCCCTCTTCAATATTTTCATCTGATGTGATGTAGATATGTTGATATTTTAAACCAAATCCTATTAAATTATTACTGTAATGTAAATGTTGAAAATTAGTTTGAAATATATGTGTCTTATCTTTTGTTGGCAATAATATTGCCTTTACTTGTTTTTTCATTCTATTAGTTTTTCTATACTTTTGGATATATATGTATCATAATCGTATCACTATCGTATATTATCGTGTCTTATCGTATCTCGTTACCAAGCACGAAACCCATATAAGTTAATCATAATAGCAAACAACGTTATAATTATAATTGTTGCTACTATTAATACTTTTACTTGTAAGCTCATATTTTTCATAATCAAGGTATTTTAAATAAATAAATTCTAACTCCTACTCTAACATCCCATCGTAATGCTTTCATTTCATTACCAAAGTTATCAAATTTTTCTGCTGTAAATACATTAGTATTTGCTATAAGAGTGGCATAACTATTTAAATGATATCCAAATGTAAGATTAGTACCAATAGATAAATTTGTCTCTGGTCCAAAATAACTATTATCTCTACTATATGGTCTTGAATCTACTCTGTTAATAACAGATAATTCTATACCAATAGAAGTTTCAAATAAATGGTTAATAATATTAGGTTTATAATCTATACCTAAATATGTATATTTTTGATATTCAATTTCTTTTAGGTATTCATATCCAGCCCATATATTTACATCTAAATTAGGAATTGTAACACCAAATATAAATTCAGGATTAAATACTCCTCCTTCTCCATGTGGTCCTTCAATTACCATTTTCATATCTACTGCTCCAGATACAAAGAATGTTGGTACTCTTTCATGTTTTAACTGTGCTTGTACATTAAAAGAGAATGCAAGAAATAAAATTAGTAATTTAATTATTTTAGCTCTTTTGGCATATCTTATAAGATTCTTTATCTCATTTTCTTCCATATAAATTACTTTATTTTCATGGTGATTTACTGCTAGACATATTCTGTACCCTTCATCATGAATGTACACACCATCTCCAAGGTGTTCAGGTTTTAATAATTCTTCTGCCATTGTTTTTTGTTTTTAATTAATTAATATAACCCTCTTTCTTATTAGCTGTATCCCTTTTAAGTTCAACATTAAAGGCTAATAAGAGTAGGGTCACGTAGTTGCTATTCATTACTAGTTCATTTGTATGAACCTTAACTACTTAACATACTACTAGGATTCCTCCAAACTTTGTTTATAGGTTGCATTCAACCACCAGGAATATTATTGAGAGCTTCCTGAAGTTTTTTCTCTCTAGTTTACCCTGTCAATTCAGGATTAGTATCTTTATGTGAATATTACTCAGGTTCCAACCACTTAGGTAACCAATCAATAGATTGATAGCCCTACTGAGCTAGTAAGTGTCATGTCTATTCTAAATTCACAAAGGTTCAATGTTTAGCCATTATTTTTAATTCCTTTTAATAAAGTAGCACCTGTAATATTTAATTTATATCTTCTAATATCACTAGGATAACCTTTGAATGTTATATCAACCAAAGGTGTCCATCTACTACTCCAGACACAACCATCTTTATCAGTATCTTTTATCCAATTATATATTTCTATACACTCTTCAGCATCTTGTTGGTGCTCAGGGTCTTTTAATTGTCTGGTTAAGTGGTTCATTAATTTTCCCATATTTTCTATTTTATTAAAAACTCTTTGCCCAAATTTCAGTAGGATATTGATTTGGCAAGGATGAAAGTCCTCTCTTGTACCCATAAGCACCAACACATCTACAATAAACACAACTGCTGATACAGTTTGTATAATATTGTAAGAGCATTTATAGTCTTACATTATATCGTTTATCTTCAAATCAAAGAGTTTAATTATTGGACCCTTGTATCTCATTAGTTTAGTGCACAAAATAATTGGCTATTGCTATTTCAAAAGCTTAGTGCAAAAGTTGAGGCTATCACTAATGAGAGTAGGGTCACTATTATTGAAGTAATTATACTAAAAATCTAAAAGGCTTTGTGTCTCGTTTCACTCTACCTTTTAGATTTAATACTCATGACTAATAAACTAACCAAACCAAATTTAAACATGAGCATATAACAAATATAATTAATTAATCAATATAATTTGATGCATTCTCTAAAACATACCATTGTTTAGGTCTACCATCATCATATTTAAAAGCTTTCCATTCTCTTTCATCAAATGCATATCCTGCTGCTGCAAAATGTCCATTATCTACTACTACTACCATTCCAGGTAGGAATTTCTCATCTGTCACTTTTACTGCTCCTGCAGCTTCTAAATTGTGACATTTTGATGCAAATGAAGCACCAATATGTACTCCATTAATAACATTAATATACTTTCCCATTTTTATTTGGTTTTAAGCTTAAACTTTTGATGAAATTCATGAGACTCTCTCACAAACATTAGTCCGTTTCTTTTATATGCCACCATGGTGCTATCATCTTCACATCCATTTGTTGCATTAATTACTTGAAGATTAACAAGAGTGTATTCATCTCCTGTCTTCTCATGTATATATTTTACCATTTCTTTTTGGTTTTGCAATAAGGATATTTTATTCTTTTTATTAATATTTCTCCTTACTTGTGCTTTAAACATTAATAATATTAATATGACTACTAATGTTGACATCACAATGTTTACTATTTTACTTGTATCCATTACTATTTGGTTTTATTATTAAAGAACAATATGATTATTAAAATCCATATCATCATAAGATAATCCCATATATTAAAAAAACTATCTGCATGCATAATTTAGCTATATTTAATTGTTATCAAAATCATCTTCTAAGGCAGATTCAGGGAACATTTTATCCCAATCTTCTTTGGTATTTCCTGTCATTATGAACTCCCTTTGTTCTGCATTTAAATTAGGGAATACATCTTGAATACATTTGACTCCTTTAGCATACTCATATAATTGAGCTTGAGTTACTGGTAAGTCCATTACATTGGCTTTCCCCGTTATAGGGGATACTTTACTTACTTTCATTTGATTAAAATTTAACAGTTATTATTTGGATTTGTGCTTGAGAACTTGTAATATTGATATCTCAATATCACTTTGTTGGGCTACTAACTATGTTTTAGACCACAAGGGTCTAAAAGTCTTTTGAAGGTGCAGGAAACTTTGCTTTATAAAAGCTAAATTTAGAGTAAAAAAAAAGAATTAGTTAGGGTAAAATAATAATAAGAGTAAGTACAGTTATTTGTACTTACTCTTATGTATTATAGAGGAAACTAGTTTCCTACTAATGCTTGACCTGCAACTACATTTTCTCCTGTCATTTCTGATTGGATAACTTGTGAAGCATAGAAATCATCTGCTACAGAGTTTCTATTGTCAACATCTTCTTTTGCAACCATTGAAAAGAATACTGATCTATACTGAGGCTTATTGTTATCATCTAAGATAAGCTGACCTTCCTTTGCATGATTTTCACCATATCTCACAACTTGTGAGTCTGCAAATTCATCCATTGTTCTTAGTCCTTCTTGTATAGCATAAGCTTGGTTAGAAGTTAAGATTGGATGATTAGACATTATTCTATATAAACATGAAGTAGAAGGAATTTTCCCTATTACGTCATCTATTGATGCTACTGCAAAAGGAACATCAATCCAACATACTCTGTTTTCTTCATTTGTGAACTCTTGTTCAGCAAATCCGAAATCAGCAAGTGCAAATGGGTTATCTTGCAAATCATTCTTGATTTGTTTAGATGGGTAATAACTGACAGTTTTAATAACTTGTCTCAATTGGGCAGTTTTAGTGCCTTCTTTTTGGTACTCTCCTACATAAAGTTTGTCAACACTAATAGGTGTTGCATTTGTAGTTTTTCTAATTGAATTTTCCATGGTCTTTGTTTTAGATGGAATTAATAAAAATGTGTTTTGGTCTCTAGTTTTACAAGTGAGAAGCTTGGCATATTAGGCTATGTTACAAAATGTATTTGAATTTTGGTATTGCTAAATATAGTGGTTATTTGGTGACTGTGTTCTATTGCACACATTATCAGCCTGTTAGCCTTAATACTTGAAGTAATACTTTAACCAATTACATTCTACTTAACAGCTTAACTTTTACTGCTTGAATTAGTGAGGGTATTGCATTGGGAAAAACAAATTGATTAAAAAACCACTCCTATTTAGTTATTCAACTAATATAAGAGTGGTCTGAGTCATTTTTCCATTTTTATTTAATAGGTACAAAGAAAGCTACCAATAAACTCAATTCTATTTACACACATCAGGATGTTAAATAGTATGGTAGTAAACCAAATCCCTAACAAGCTATGTAGCCTGATCTGAATTAAATACATATATGCAAGGACTACATTAAGTTAGTACTTTGCCTTGCTTAAATTAGTGAGGGTTTTGAACTGGGAGTTAATAAATAAATAATCCTTTATACCTTTAATAGAGTATAAGTTGGGGTATTGAATAAAAAATAAAATAGAAAAGAAACAAGATGTCTAATTAAAGACACCTTGTTTATTTTAAAGCTCTTGTTCATACTTAGCAAGAGCTACTTTATCTATTGATTCTTCTGATGCAAATAAAACATTATGTACTTGCATAGATGATTTAATATCTTTAGTAATCTTGTTTATTAATACTTCAAATGTATTAATATGGTTTTCCAAAAGAATAACTCTTGACTTTTTGTGTGATGGTGTGTTTACCTCCATCTCCACAAATGCCATAGTTAATTCATCCCATTGGTCTCTGATTGCTATTAATTCTTGAGTTGACAAGTCAACTGTTTTGCCTACAATGGCATCTGCTCTTCTAAGTTTTAAGTCCATATTTATATGTATTTATGAATGACAATGTTGTCTATAATTAGTGGGGGTCTTGAATTGAGATTAAAAGAAAAAGAATCCAGGTACATTGCTGTACCCAGATTCTAACATGCTAAAACTCTGCTACTGTATTAGAGTCTTTGATGTTTATCATACATGCTTCCATGTAATCCCCATCCTCTACTAGAAATGCTATTTCAGCATTTATATCAAGGTCTCCTTGAGCTTTGTAGGTTTTCCCACTTGCTCCTACTACGAAGAACTTACCATTTTTAGGGTTTTTCTTCAACTTCATGCTTGGCTCATTAGCCAATGATTTGAACTCACTAATTGTTAGGAATTCAATGTTACCTGATGTATTTTCCATAATATATGTATTTAGACGACTTTTAGTTTATATCGTCATAAACTAGTAAGGGTTTTGAATTGGGAAATGAAGAAAAAATAAACAATATACCTCCACTACTACACTATATTATTATCAACTAATAACCTTATAAAGGTTTAAAAAATAACCCAAGTGTATCTCTACACTCAGGTTATTAGTTACTACATTTTGTCTATGACCTTAGAGGCTTTATGAGATATAGCTTTGTCCTTGAACATCTCTCTCTTCTCATCAACAGACAACAAGTCTTCACACTCATAGTACAGTTCTCTTTCCTTAGCAAGGTCATTCATTAAGTTTATAATGACAGACTGATGCTTATAAGCTTTGATAAACTCTGCCAAGTCTTTATCACAAGACTCTATAAGGTCTTCACTTTCCAATAGTTTAGCACCTACTAATCTAGATTGTAAGATACTAATAAGGAAAACAGATTGACTATCACTAACTGTTTGACCAAAGTCAAGTCTAGTGTTACCAACATTGAATACTGTTCTGAGTTCAACAGCTCTAGCTTCTTGTAGATTAACATTGATAGTGTCTACACTCAATTTCAACTCAATAAATAATTCTAACATAATACATGTATTTAAGATAGTAAATTCAGCTTACTATCTCAAACTAGTCTGGGTATTGAAATATGTAAAAAACATAAAAATAACCTAAGTATATCTCTATACTTAGGTTATTAGTTACTACTTTTCAATATCAAAGCTCTTATGAACTTTGTTTAAAGTCTTCTTCATACCTATAGTAGGTATAATTGCAAAGACAACACCTGAAGAGTAGAATGTCAACATGTCTTTTTCAGGTGTACCATGCATACACTTAGGATAGAGACCAATACCTGAAGTAGAAGTATGTCCATCTTTCTCTTCAAGATGTACTACCATAGAATATCCTTCCTGATTCTCCATCCACTCTATGTCAGTAGATATGCCAACTACAGTTTCACCATAGTTATCTCCTCCAAATAGGAAAGCAGAGATGACTAGTTTCTCTAAATCAGAATAGTAAGTTGCTGTTTCCTTGTTAATGTCAATAAGATTCTTCATAATATATGTATTTAAGATAGCTTTTAGATTATACTATCATAAACTAGTGAAGGTATTGAAATATGTAAAAAAGAAAAGAGTAAGCCAGAAGCCTACTCTTGTTCTCTTAGATACCATGTGTTGTGTAACATGTATCCATCATCTCATTTAATGTCCACTCTACTTCATGTTGAAGTTCTTCTTCAGGTGTATAGTCTTCATCAGGATATTCCACTTCTGCTAGAGTTTCATAAGACTCTCCAGTTTCATGGTCTTTCCAAGTTAAGACATACTGGTCTTCACTTATTCTATTAACAGTGATAGAACAACATCCTCTCTTACTTTGTAAGATGTAATGGTCATTTGATGGTTTGCTTAGGAGAGTCAGTCCAACTAGGACTGCAACAACTAAGACTAGTACGGGCAATATATATTTGTCTTTCATATTCATAAATTAGTTAAGGTATTGAGTGATAGTTAAAGGGAGGTGATACTATACCACCCCCCTATTGGTATTATGTACAGTTATGTACCCAATACTTATGTCCACATATAGGACATTGATGATACTCCAACCAAGCATAGTATGGAGTGCTATCTAAACCAAGTAGTACTGTCTCAGTTCTATGAATAGCTTCCATCATCTCAGGTACAGGAGCATCACATTGTACACAATGAGTATGAGCATTCACCTCAATGTTTTCTATCTTGTCTGTACTACAGTCAACAAGATCTCTCCAATCTCTACTGATATGGTCTATAGCATGTATAGTACCATCTATACTCCATATAAGAGTATAACTTCTTCTTGTGTTCATTACACATATGTATTTAATATGGCTCTCACTTGTGGGCAGAGAGCCTACTCCCTTACTTAGTCAAGGTGTTGTCACCTAGAATGGCAGGTCATCATACAATTCCCTGTCATCTAGATTACAATCATCCTCTACATCATACCAGTCCTCACATTCAATGTCTTCTGGTATATCATTCCCTATGTAGTAATAGTCTACATAGTGATACACATCAGATAGACACTCTCCTGTTGAGAAAGTCTGACCATGATAAGTGTCACACTCCTTGGTGTCACACATAGATTGATAGATAAATACTAGATCCATGTCTCTATAGGTTAATACTCTCCACCATAATATATATTCATGGCTGAGAATACTTGGTTATCTCCCAATTCAAGGGGGGAGTTTCCCTTTCCTAAAACTAGTGGGGGTGTTGTTATAATAGGCATACATATTCCATAACCCTACAAAAATTTTTTTCTAAATAATTTTTAGATATTTCACTTAATACTTAAATTGTATTAATATTTTTCTTAACTTTGATTTATGATGACACCAGAAAAACAAAAAAGAGAATTAGACCGTTGTAAAAATGGTCATAAGGATATGACAGGAGAAGAGTACTTTTTCTATAATTATTTTAAGATAGGTGGACAGTTGCCTAATCCTAGAACATATACCAAAGAAAGGTTCAAAAAACATAAGGAAGCTATTGAAGCAGATAGAATTTTATGGGACACTAAGGTAAGGAGAAATAGAATTCATAGTGGTAGACTAGCAACAACAATGAAAGCAAGAGCTGAATTTCTAGCTAAGTTTCCATTGACCCCAGAAGAAGCATTTACCACTAAATCTTGGTTTGAGAAGGAAGTAGATAATAAGAGTAAAGAGTTTTGGGAGACAGTTAAGGTATCTCTTAGTAAAGAGGAACTTTTAAATGGTGGAAAACCATTATCATTTCTACCTAATAAGTTGACACAAGCACAGGTAGATAATTTTATTAAACAGTGGAAAGATGCTGTACCAATTTGGAAGGACAATTTAGTAGGTCCTCCTATTGTAACAGGTACAGCAGGGGAAATACCAAATTTTGAGGATAGAAGGAATCATCCTGATTTTAAAGGAAAAGAGTTTTGTGAAAGATGTGAAATGTATCCTCAATATAAAGATGGGTTTTGTGCATCCTGTATACATTCAGGAGAAGTTTCTATAGTTGAGAAAATGAAACCTCTGCAGTATTTGAATAACTTTAATATGGCTATGTCTCAGATTGAAGGACTTAGTAGTAATGAAGAAAAAATAGAAGCTTATAAAGATGTTTGGATAAAAATATCTAAACTGTTAGCTAAAGAAGGAATTGACTTTAAACCGAAATTTAAGAATTAAAAGAAAAAAAGTATGGCAACAATTAAAAAGAAATTAACATTACCCAAGAATGAATATTACTCTAAACATTTGAGTATAGTGAATGTATTTCTTCCAGTGAAGATGACACCTAAAGAAATTGAAGTGTTAGCTTGTTTTATGTCTTTGGAAGGGGATATTGCAGAACAAAGATTTGGTACTTCAGCTAGGAAACTAGTTATGAGTACTATGAATCTTAAACCAGGAGGTTTAGGTAATTATTTTAAGTCTCTTAAACAAAAGAAGTTTCTTAAAGAGTTAGGACATAATAAGTTTGAAATATTATCTATGTTATATCCAACTCCAGAATATCAGAACTATATGTTTCAACTTATAAAGGTAGAAGATTAGTGGCTAGAGTAGTTTACACAGAGGAGTTGATAAGGAAATTTTATGAAGAAGTTTCTAAAGAGTATCCAGAATATCCTATGGCTACAATTGATAAGATTGTAAGAGCAGAGTTTAGAATGGTGAAAGATAAAATGACCAATGGTGAACTAGAGGATATTAGGTTACAGTATTTATTTAAACTAACAGTGTCTCCACAAAGAGTTATGAAGCAATTAAGATTTATGACTTTAAAAGAGGTAGGAATGTCTTTAAGTAAAAGGCAGTATTATATGGAGTTACTATTGAATCATGTTAAAAAGAACAAGAAAAAATTTAAAAAGTATGAAGGAAGAATTAAAAAGTACACAGGATACACAAGAAAGCAAATTGATAGGGGGGAATATCTTAGTGATGGACATAGCAGCCCTACCAAAAGCACAAGGACTTGATGTAGAAAAATGGGCTACTATTATTAGGGAAGAGGGAGTTTTGTTTTATGACTCCAAAGCTGGAGATAAGCCAGAATTTATAAACCCTGATGAAAAGATTGTGATGTATGATGTTAAGGATGAACAAGTGATGAAAGATTTAGAAGAGATTTTAAATTCAAAAGAAGTGAATCCTGAATATAAAGGTGAGTCAGAGGTATTGGAGGATGGAACTATGACAGGGAATTTTGAGACAACATTTCCAATAGAAAATTTAGAAGAAGTACATAATCAATTAGAACAAGAGTTAGATGACTAATCTTATTTATGATCCAATATTAGGTTTAGTGGGGTGGGAATTTATTAATACTGAAGAGCCTATTATAGGTGTTCCCTCTGAGACTAAAGAAGCCATTAAAAAAATATTAGAAAATAGGTCTAATCTTATGAAAAATATTATAAACAAAATGCCACCTAATAGAAGAGTTAAAATGCAGAAAGATTTTCAGTGGCAATTAAGAAAGTTTAAGTGATGAATAGATATTATTTACCAACAGAAGAGGAGTTTGAAGTTGACCTAGAGTTAGAAGTATATGATGAAGATGAAAATTCATGGTCTCCACATACTCTCAATTCAAATTCTAAGAGTGCTTTTCTACCTCTACTTAAGTCTGGAGATATTAGAGTTAAATACTTAGATTCTCAGGATTTTGGAAAATTAGGTTACACTGTAAAAAAGACCTTTTTACATGAACAAGAAAATATTATTGGATATAGTGGAGAAGTTCCAGTAACGGAGATAATTAATGTTTATGATGAAGAAGCTTTAGGTGTATATAAAGGTGGAACTGAAATAGGGATATTTTATCCTTTTGACCCTAAGATTAATCTTAAGATTAATAGTAAGAAGTATTTAATTAAAAACTTAACCAAGTTAAGAGAAATATTAAAATGAAAGCAAAAATAAATTATGTTAATATAAAGTCTTACCTTGTAGGCAATTTTAGGTATAGACTTTATTATAGTAAATTTAAGTGGTTAATAAAGAATCACATAGTAGAGCAGATTGATTGGAGAACTCAAGTAATGGACAAGCAATGTTACGACCAAGGTTCTTGTATATTATGTGGATGCCCAACAATTGCATTACAAATGTCAAATAAAGCTTGTGATAAACCTTGTTATCCTACTATGATGAATAAGTCTGATTGGTTTGTTTTTGAACATGGAGGGGTAGTTTATGATAAAGAGACAGATTTTTGTTGGCAAATGATAAATAAGGAGTTTATAAAGTTTAAAACTAATACTGAAAGAAATAATGAGTTGGAAAAACGCAAATAGAGATTTAGGAGCTGTTAAAGTAGGAAGTGAAACTAAACTAGTTTATGAATGGTCAGGTGCAGAAATAAAGATTTATCATTTGATTAGTTCTTGTGGATGTACTACTCCTGTATTTGATAAAGAGTCTCAAGAAATAAGAGCTGTATATAAAGCAGGAAAAGTGCCTAAACATTTAAAACATATTGGAAGATACACTACTAAAAAGAAAATAAGGATAACTAGTTCTAAAGGAGAGCATGAATTAACTTTTAAAGCAATAGTCATAGAATAATGGATTTATTTAAAGTAGAAGGGAATTTAGTTGTACCTACAGAGCATGCTTTGATAATACCACCTTATAGTGATATTTGGAATAGAGATAAAGATGCTGAAAAGTTAACTGCTAAAAGAGAGTTTGCTTATATTGAACTCATGTGTAGTTATAAGAAGAGCAATGTTTTTAGAGGTTATTCAGAAGATAAAAGACATACAGAAATCTTAAAGGCTATTTATAAAGAAGATGCTGAAAGTTTTATAGTAGATGAATTAATAAAAGAAGGTATAAAACTTTATGAAAAACTTAGAGTAGAAGCCTCTCCTACATTACAGTATTATTTGTCAGCAAAAATAGGTGCTGAAAAAATGGTTGAGTGGTTGTCTACATTTGATATGGAAACTACAAATGAAAGAACTGGTTTGCCACTTTATAAACCTAGAGAAATAACCTCAGCATTAAAGGATAGTTATGATGTAATGAAAACTTTAAATGCTATGGAAGAAAAAGTAAATGAACAGATATTTGAATCTGTCAAGACTATAGCGAACAAAGAAATTAATCATTTTGAAATGTAAGCATATGATAGTAACAGAAGCACTTAATGAACATATAGTTGAAAAAATATCTTTTCATGAACAGAAGAGAGTTTTTTGTGAAAGTATAGAGGATTATGAACAATGTGTGTATCATAGAAATGAAATAAAAAGACTAAAAGATATGTTACATTAATATGGAGATAGCCCCAGAAATTGATATGGTCAGAGCACCTGATGGTAAATGGATAGACACTACTGTGTTTAGAAAAGAAGCTATTAAGTTTAAGAAGTATGGCTACTTCTGTTCAGATTATTGGGGGACCCCAGGTTGGCAAGACTATTGGGAAGAACAGTTAAAAAGATGTCAAGAAGGTTATGAAGTAAACGGACACAAAGTTACAGGACATCACTACATGTATATGAACTTTTGTCAGATACAAGTAGTAAAAAAATTAGAGGGCAAGAAAGCATCTAAAAAAGAAACTACTTTCCCAGATTTCTGGGATGGAGATTATGACTATTTTTGGTCACTGGAAATTGCTAGAAATGGTATTACTCCAGAAGAACTAGAAAAGTTAGCTCTAGAGGTACAACCACATCCAAATCATTTGAAAGGTGGGTATCATATGATAGTAGGAAAGAGTAGAAGAAAAGGTTATAGTTATAAGAATGGAGCAATTTCTGCTAACTATTATAATACTGAAAGGAAGGCTCAAGTAATCATTGGAGCTTCTGAAAAGAAGTTTTTATATCCAAAGGGAACAATGGGTATGACAAGTGATTATTTGAATTTCTTAAATGAGTTTACAGGATGGAGAAAATCCAGAGATTATGTAGACAAACAAGATCATAAGAAAGCTTCTTACAAGAAGAAAATCAATGGGGTAGATATTGAGTCTGGTTATCAGTCTGAAGTATTTGCCCTAACCTTTAAGGATAATGCAGATGCAGCAAGGGGTAAGGATGGAGTAGTTGTCCTCCTGGAAGAAGCAGGTGCATTCCCAAACTTAAAGGCATCTTATGCAGCAATCAAACCAGCACTTACTGCTGGACAATACATTACAGGACAAATCATTATTTTTGGAACAGGTGGAGACATGGCAAGTGGAACAGTAGATTTTGCTGATATGTTTTATAATCCTTTAGCTTATGGTATTATGCCATTTGTTAATATATGGGATGATAATGCAGAAGACACTTCATGTGGTTTCTTCCACCCTGTTACAAAAAATCTAGAAGGATTCTATGATTTACAAGGTAATTCTGATACTGAAGCTGCATTAGAGTTTGAAACAAAAAGAAGAAAGACAATACTTGAGAGCAGTAACAACACTTCTGCATATCAGCAACATATACAAGAGTTTGCTCTCAAGCCGTCTGAAGCTTTCCTTACAGTATCAACCAATGATTTTCCAATAATAGAGTTAAGAGCACAACTTAACAGAGTTATAAGAGGGAAGTTAATGTTAACTAAAGGTACTCCTGTAACATTAAGAAGAAGTGAGGGTAAAATATTGGCAGAACCTGATTTAATTAATAAGTTAAATCCTATAATACATTATAAGGTAAAGCAAAAAGATTTAGTGTCTTGTCCTATTATATATGAGTTTCCCTCTAATCCCCCTAAAGGCTTATATAAAATAGGATATGACCCTTATAGACAAGACCAAACTACAGGAGTTTCTTTAGCTGCAATTTATGTATATAAAACAGTTCAAAGAGGAAACTCTACTAAAAATATTATTGTAGCACATTATGTGGGAAGACCACAAACTGCAGACTCAGTAAATAGAATAGCTGAAATGTTAGCTGAACTTTATAATGCAGAAATAATGTATGAGAATGAAGTTCCTGATGTTAAGAAGTATTTTGAAAGACGTAAAAAATTAAGTTTATTAGCAGCACAACCTGATGGGGTAATATCTAAGAATATTAAGAATTCAAGAGTGGCAAGAATCTATGGCTGTCACATGAATGAGAAACTTAAAGATGCAGGTGCAAAGTATATTAAACAGTGGCTATTAGAGGAGAGAGATTTTGATGAACATGGTAATGTATTAATTAATTTAGATTTTATATATGATATTGGTTTATTAGAAGAGTTGATACTTTATAATAAAAAAGGTAACTTTGATAGAGTTATGTCACTTATGATGGTTATGTTCCAAATAGAGGAAGATGAACTTGGAAAGGAACATGGAGAAACTGGAGAGATAAATCAAAATGCAGTAGACTTACTAGCATTAGACCTATATAGTAGAAATTAAAAAAATAAAAAAATGGCTGAGATGACAACAGGAAAGGTTAGGCTTTCTTTAAGAGAAAAAAATTCCAATAAAAAACAATGGTTTAAAGATAAAGCCGATAAATTGAAAGGTGCTGCTTTTGGAGATTCAGGGCATTCTTTTGATGGTGCAATTTCAGAATATAAAAGAAAGAAAGTAAACTATGATTTGTTTAATAATATTGTAAACAAAGAAGACTTTCAATATGTATGTAAACCTTTTGGTGCAGAAGCAGGGGACTTACCTGCAAACTTTACTAATAAAGATATAGTGTCTCCAAGAATAAAGGCTGCTTTAGGTATGGAAATGAAAAGACCTTTTTCTTTTAAAACCTTAGCAGTAAACGAGGAAGCCACTACCAGAAAAGAACAGCATAAATTTAGTTTAATTAAAGAGTATACTGTCTCTACAATTATGCAACCTATACAAGCTGAAATAGAAGCTAAGTTTCAAGAGCAAACTAAAGGGAGAGAACTTACTGAAGATGAGCAAGCACAAATTAATCAGCAAATGGCTGAAGAGATGAAAGCTATGACTCCACCTGAAGTACAGAAATATATGGAGAGAAAACATCAAGATCCTGCTGAAGCACAAATGCATCAGATATTGCAAGGTATTGCACAGAAAGAAGATGTTAAAAGAAAGTTTGACAAAGGCTGGAAACATGCTTGTTTATCAGGGGAAGAGGTATATTGGGTAGGTCAGGTTAGAGGTAAACCTAGTTTAGGAGTGACTAACCCTATTAGATTTGATTATGACAAATCACCAGACATGGACTTTATTGAAGATGGAGAATGGGGTGTTGCAGAATATAGAATGACTCCTAGTCAATTAGCTGCACATGCTGATGGAGAACTTAGTAACACTCAACTTGATGAAATTTTTAGTGATGGGGGAGGTGCTCAATCTTACGATTCAGAATGGAATTTTAGTGATGCTGAATCTAAATCAGATAATACTGTATCTGTATATCATTGTGTATGGAAAGATTTAAGAAGAATAGGATTCTTAACTTTTATAGACCCAAAAACAGGAGAAGAACATGAAACTGTTGTAGGAGAGGATTATAGAAAGAATTTAGATGCAGGAGATATTAAAATAGATTGGGAATGGATACCAGAGACCTATGAAACTTTTATAGCACAAAATGATATTTATTTTAAAATGAGACCTATAGAAGGTCAACATAAAGATTTAAATAATCTGTTTGAATGTAAGCTACCTTATTATGGGGCTGCTTATGATAACCTTAATTCTGAAACTACTTCATTGATGGATAGAATGAAAGTATGGCAATACTATTACAATATTATTATGTATAGAATAGAATTGCTTATGGCTTCAGATAAAGGTAAACTAATGCTTATGAATATTAATGCTATACCAAAATCTGCAGGAATATCTATGGAGAAGTGGTTGTATTATGCTGAAGCTTTAAAGATAGGTTGGATTAATCCTAATGAAGAAGGTAATAAAGGTTTAGATGTGACTAACATGGCTAAACAAATGGATATGTCTTTAATGTCTGATATTCAAAAATATGTAGACTTGGCAAATTATATAGATTCTCAATGTGGTAAATCAGTAGGAATTACTGAAACTGCATTAGGTCAAATGGAAGAAAGACAAGCAGTGGCAAATACAAGACAAAGTAATGTTGCTACTTCTAATATATTAGAGCCTTATTTTGATTTACATAATCATGTAAAAAGAAATGTACTACAGGCTTTAGTAGAACAATGTAAAATTAGTTATGTAGATTCTGATGATGATTTCTTAACATTTACTTTAGATGATTTATCAGTTCAAATGCTTAAAATAGATGGAGAATTATTAGACTCTTCTACTTATGGTATTTTTGTAACTAGCTCATCTAAAGCTCATGAAGCTGTAGAACTAGTTAAACAATTGGCACATGCTGCTCAACAGAACAATGCAATTAAAATGTCTTCTGTTATTAAGGTAGTAAGAAGTGAAGGTATTCAAGAAGCTGAAGAGCTACTTGAAACAGGAGAAAGAGAACAAAGTGCAGAACTACAACAAAATCAATTACAAGCTATTCAAGAGCAAGGTAAGAATGATGAGAAAGCTAGACAATGGGCTAGAGAAGAAAAGGAAATTGATCAAGCTAATATACTTGAACAAATTGCAGCTAAAGGTGTACTTGACTTACAAAAACAAGCAATGTTATCTATGGGATTCAATGAAGACAAAGATATGGATAATGATGGTGTCCCTGATGTACAAGAAATATTTAGAGATGGGGTAGATGCGAATCTTAAAATGAGAAAACAAGACTTGGATGAAAAGAAATTTGAAGAAGATAAAAAACAAAATAAAGCTAAAAATGCTATTGAAAATAAAAAGATAGATAAGGCTACAACTAAGAAAAGCTAAATTTGGCTATTAGGGATAATCTCTAAAAGTTAAGTTTTAAACTTAAATTATATTAATATTAATACTTAAATTTACGTAACATGCCAAAAGAAAAAGATACCCAAAAAGAGTCTACAGAAGCATCTGTAGCACAAGAAACTGCACTAGAAAATTTTGAATGGGATGAAGGTGGAGGAGACTTCTTTGGAATTGATGATTCAGCAATAGAAAAAGAAGATGTAGTTCCTGTTAAAAAGGAGGATGAAGAGGAAGATGTCTCTAAAACAAAAGAAGAAGAGGAAGACAATGAAGAAGAAGAAAGTTTTTTTGGCTTAGATGAAGAAGACATTAAAAGTGGTGAAGAGGATGATAATGAAGAAATCACTCCTAAAAATAAAACTGAAGAGGATTTAAACTCCTATGCAGAAAAACTGAAAGAGAATGGAATCTTTCAGAATATTGAAATTCCTGAAGAGGAATTGACAGAAGATAAGTTCATTGAATTACAGGATTTAGAGATAGAATCAAGAGTAGATGAAGCTTTTGAAGGTTTCTTCAAAGAGATGGATGATGATGGTGCTGCTTTTCTTAAACATAAAAAGAACGGTGGTAGTACAGAAGACTTTTTTAAAGTTTATGGTACAACATCAGAATTACCTGAAGGAGATTTGGATGATGAGCAGTATCAAGAAAAAGTCAGCAGATATTATTATGGGCAAGTAGAAGGTGATTCTACAGAAGACATAGATGATAAGATTGAGTGGCTTAGAGATACTGGCAAATTAGAGAAATACTCTCAAAAATTTGATTTGAAAATCAAAGAGAAAGAAACTAAAGATAAAGAGGATTTAGTAAAAGCCAACAAAGCAGCAGAAAAAGTTTCTGATGCTAATAAAAAAGCTTTTGCAAATAGTGTCCAAGAGGCTTTGGATAACACTGACCAAGTGGACAACTTTACATTTACTAAAGAAAGTAAAAAAAGTCTATTACCTTTTATCACTAAACCTACTGTAAAAATTGGTCCAAACAAGTATATAACAGGCATGCAGAGTAGATTAAGCACAGCACTTAAAAACCCTGAAAAAATGCTAGTACTTGCACAATTATTACAGAATGATTTTGATGTCAGCACTATAATACAAAATGCTACTACTGTGAAAACAAAGAAGCTAAAAGCTGATATTCAAAGAAAGAAATCTGTTAAACCTAGTAGTTCAGGTAGGACAGGGCACAAAAGAAGTTTAGCTGATGTAAACTTTTAAAAATAATAATTAATTAAAAATTAAAACTTTCAAATTATGGCAAAAGGATTAGTAGGTAATAAGCTTATTACCAAACAAATGCCTTGGCATGCAAACATGACTGAACTCAATCATTTGGGTAAAGCTCTTATTGCAAAGCCAGATAAGTTTGAATCCAAAATTGGGCAGTTATTTACTGCCGAAAGGTATTCAGATAATCCTTTGACAGCTATGGCTATCAAAGAGGGCAGACAAGAAAACACCAATTCCTCTATGTGGGAATGGGACATGAGACCAGCTACAACTAGACCACTAGTGGTTTTAGAAGATGTACAAGCAGGTGACACAACTAAAGGTAAATACAAAGCAGTATTTAAAATTAAGTTGGATGAAAACTGGTATGAGCCAGGAGATATTATTACTCCAGGAACTTCTAATAAGAAGTACCAATGTAGAGTACAAGAGGAAAGAGTTCCTCATGGAAAAGGATACATCTATACATTACGTTTAATGTCAGATAATCCTCAGCTTTTTGTCCCAGTACAATATTTTAAAGCAGGAACACAATGGGGGAAACTTTACTCTCAATATGCTGAAGCTGAAACACAATCTGGTAGCACACAATATGCTTTGCCTATCTCTATGGCAAACAGAATGTCAAGATTCAGAAAGAAATACAAAGTAACAGGAGATGCTCATGATGAAGTATTAGCTGTGAAAATTCCAGATTCAATGGGCACGTACCATGATTCATGGGTTAAGTTTGCTGAAGTTGAATACTGGCAACAGTGGTACAGAGAAATTGAAAGAGGATATTGGTACTCACGTAGTACAGATACAGTTCTTTCAGCTAATGGTAGACCATTAAGAACAGGACCAGGATTACAAGAGATGTTAGAAGACTCTCACGTTCAAAGATTCTCACATTTAACTGCAAGGTTAATTGAAGAATATTTGATGGGTATTTTCTACTCTAGAGTTAAGCCAGGTGCAGCAAGAAAAATTAAAGGATATTCAGGTGAATATGGAATGATTAACTTCCACAGAGCTATTCAAGATTGGGCACAAAAAACTGGATTTATTCAGGTAGTTGACCAAATGTTTATTCAAAAAGGTAGTTCAAGCTATAATGATAACTCATTATCTGCAGGTTACCAATTCACTAAGTATAGAATGGCTAATGGAGCTGAACTAGAATTGATTCACAATCCTCTTTATGATGATAGAGAAATCAATTTTGAAATAGACCCTGTTACAGGTTATCCTTTAGAGTCTCAAAGAATTACATTCTTAGATTTCTCTGGACAAGGAAAATCATCTAACTGTAGAATTGTTAACAAGAATAAGTCATATAAACTTGGGTATGTTGCTGGTTTATGTAATCCTTATGGACCTAATGATGGTAAATTAATGAGTCACTCAGGTAACTTCTATGAAATGCATGTTGAGAAACAATCAGGTATGCATATTGAAGATATTGGAAGATGTGGTGAATTGATTTTATCAAGAAACTAAGTCTAAGGGAAAAGATTATAGGGGGTAATTGATTTTACCCCTTTTAATTAATCAGAGAAGATGTAAAAATCAAATGCACACTAACACAACATATAGTGTGATTAAAAGAAAATAAGTATTAAACTAAAAGAAAAAATTATGTCAAAAGTAGAAATTAGACCATTAAGCATCCCTAAATGGCATGGTAAAGAAGGTCAAGAAGCTTTCACACAACCTCATACAATAGAAGCGTTATATGACCATAATAGTGGTGGTTATGCAACTGGATTAACTGAAGGAGAAGTAGAAAAGTATCAAAAGAAGTTAAAGGTAGACTTATCAAGCACTTTCAATCAAGAAGAACCCCATCCTTTCTGGAATAGTAAAATGGCTAGGGTTAAATTGGAGAATGCAACTATGATTCTTGATGATAGTATAGCCCTTGAATTTGTCAAAGTTAAAATGTTAAAAGCTAGTAAGTATGTGGCTAATAGTATGAAAGAATGGGAAGATGGATTGTTTCCTGAAGCAACACATGTAATATTTGATGAAACTGAAGAAGAAGACATCAAAGCAAGTAAAGCTAAGAAAAGACAGGAAGCAGTTAAATTGTCCCTAGACCTCTCAGCAGAAGCACAAGCTAATATCATTCAGATATTAACTAATAAATCTGTTAGAGGTAAAAGTGCCAACTATTTGGTTGGAGAGATTGATGATCTGATTCAAGACAGATTAAGTGATTTCATAAGAGAAGCAAAGAAAGATAAGAAAGACTTATATACAACTGCTGCAGTTATGGAAGCTATTCACAGAAATGTTTTGACAAAAGAAGGAACAGCAATTTTCTATTTATCAGATAAAATTGGCTATGACTTTGAATCTGCTGTTGAGTGGTTTAAAGACCCACAAAACCAAAACATGAAGACTAGTATATTAGGGAAACTTAATAATTAATCTTCTAAATACAATTAGAATGAATATTAAAGAGATGCATTATGATTTCAAGCAAAAGCTAAATAAGGTTGACTCTCAACAGTATAGGAATTTAAAAGTTCCTGAAATTGATTGGAAACTAAATGAAGCTATTGTGTTATTTGTTAAAATTGTAGCAGAGCCTAAGCATGCAACAAAGCTTGGGTTTGAAACTAGTCAGAGAACTATAGATGATATTAGAACTCTAGTTGTTAATGATGAAAATTTAACGCTACTCTTTACTGAAACTGAGTCTGTTTCTTTTGAATTACCTGATAATTATTTTGATTATATAGGTACTCAAAAGCTAATGATAGAGAAAAATGGATGTGAAGCTTCTGCAATAAATGTAATTCTAAGACAACATGATGATAATTTTGAAGCTAGTCCATTTGATAGAAGTTCTTTTCTTTGGAGAGAAGTAAATATCAGATTTAATGAAGATGGCATTAAAGTTTTTACATCAGGAGAATTTGAAGTTCCTAGCTTAAGTATTAATTATATTAAACAACCTGCATCTGTCAATAACAGTGAGAGTTTTGTAGGAGGTCAATATATAACTTTAGCAGGAGTAACTTTAGACACTAATGTAGATTGTGATTTGCCTTGGCAAGTCCACAATGAAATTGTAGATTTAGCAGTAGCTATAACTACAGGAGATTTACAAATACCTGACTATGCAATAAAGAAAGATAAGTTGAATTATAATCAACTATCATAAGTCAAACAATTTAAAAATTAAAAATTATGTCAAGAAATAATGATGTATTTCAAGTATTAGTTCCAACAGCAGCAGTAGCCGTAACAGGTGGAGTTGCAACAGGAACTACTTTAGATGCTTTAACAGAAGGACAAATTGGTGCTTTTGGTTATGAGAGTAATGTAGCATTAGATCCTACAGCTAAACCAACAGTTCCTTTTTACTTAGCTGTAAAAGTGTTGAACCTAGATGGACAAGAGGATATTGTAAAGTCTACTGGACACAGTATTAATCCTAAAAATGAAGTGAGTTATACTCACAAAGCATATACTGCTCCAGTGCAGATGGTGACCTCAAGCCCCTTTAAAGTAATTCAATGTGGGAATGAAGTTGGAGTTAAAATTGAGATTAGAAATCAAGAAGCATACAGATTAAATGGTTATAATCAAGTTGTAAAAAACTTTATTGTTCCTACATCTGAATGTATAGATTGTGAAACTAGTTGTCAAGATGGAAATTGTACTGATGTTTTAACAGCATTAGTTGCTTTAATTAACTCTGATGAAGATGGTTTAGTTGTGGCAACACAAACTGCTCCAACAGCTACAGACCCATTAGAAGCATGTGATTCAACTGCTGCTGGATATGTAGCAGGAGAGTTGATTTTAACTGTTCAAGCAAAAGCTTTTGCAGATTGGTGTAGCATTAACTTAAACTATTTTTCTCCAAGACAGACAGAGATAATTGTAACTCCTATTGATGGATTTGAAGCTACAGTTATTGATACTGCAATGGTATATGAAGATGGTGCAGGTTATGATGTTAAGCAAATGGAGTATGAAGCAGGTGGATGGAATGGGAAACCAGGACCATATAGAGCTTCTGATTTAATGGGAGTAGCTTTTGAAGGCTTTCAGTATTTTGCTGATGCAAGTAAAAACTATGATGTTTATCATGCTTCTTATGACTTAGTATCTGTTTCAGGATGGAGAAAAGATGACCATTTTGCAAGAACTGTTGTAGCTGCAGAAAACGGAGCTACTGCAACTTTGATAACTACTTTCTTAGATGTTATCTTTGGATAAGAACTAAATAGTTAGTAATATTTATATAAAAAGAGGCTTGGGCACTTAGCCTTAGCCTCTTTTTTATTACCTTATACACATCAATTAAAAAATACAAAAATGGCAGAAGTAAGTTATACTTTAACTAGAGTTCAAGATAAATATTATATAGAAAATACTCAAGGAACAATACTTAACTATTCCTTAATAAAAGTTCACTCTATCATAGGAGAAGAAACCATATCTGAAGGCACTATTGCAATAGGAGGTACACTTACAGTTCCAATTACTAAAGATGGAATATATAAAGTAACTCTTACTGAGGGGATTAATTCAAGTCTAATTGACTTGGAATATTATTTAAACCTACAAGTATCAGCATTAGAAGATATCTTTACTACACTATGTCCCTGTGATTGTGGATGCAATGATTGTACAGAAAAAGAATTGGATTGTTGCAATATAGTAACAACAAAAGATAAAATAGATACTTATAACATGCTTACAAGTCCTGCACTTGCAAACTATTTTAATGTAGTTAATGGACAAGCTTTATCACTTATAGAAGAACAAACATATTGTATTATAAATGAAGAACACATTTATGGAACTTCTATGTATAATAATAAATTAAGTAAGCAAATAGTTGCTTTAAACTATATGGCTTGGTATTTATATGAACTTGATACTTTTGGAACTGATGATACTCAAATAGCTTATATTAAAGCTAAATTTAAACAACAAAGTATTTACTGTTGTATTTATAAATTAGGAATAGATATTAAAGCTATTGAAGAAGCAGTAGCACTCATTTAAAAATATTTAATAAAATAGTATGGCAAGTATAATAAAACAAATAGCGTGGTTATATGGCAGAGTAAAATGCCTTACTGAAGAGATACAAGAATGTTGTGGTTTAAATACTGGTAATAGAATATTATCAGGAAATTTACGTTGGGATACTGGATACAGATATCAAGTTGTAGGATTAACTTATGAATTTGAAGGAAGTACTTATGAAATACCAACTACACTATTAACTTTTTCTCCCCCTATAGAAGGGCTTTCAAGACAAGATGTTGTTTATGTAAACAGTCAAGGTCAACTAGGAATATTAGAAGGGGAGTCTGCTCTTATTTCTGCTGAACCCATTTTAAATGAAAGCATACAACTTAAGTTTACTGTAATTGATATTAACTCTGTAACCTCAAACTCTCAATCCAATAAGATATTAACTGGAGGTTATATTTCATGGAGTGGAGGATTTACACATTTTATAACCCCTTTAACTTATATTATTCAAAATGACTCATATGCAAGTTTAGGAGGTAGTGTCACTTTTACAGATAGTGATGCCACATATAATAGAAAAGATGCTTTAGTAGTAGATACTAATGGTGACTTAATAATTATTACAGGAGTGCCTTCAGAAATACCTGCAGAGCCAGTTATAGATGAACTATTGTATTGTTTAATATCTTATGTTTCTATTCCAGCTAATTCAACAGTAATTGAAAATGTTGCACAAGAAGTTGTATACAGAGAAAATGCTGGAGACCCTACAGAATGGGAAACAAGTACAGATTCACTCCTAATAGCATTTGAAGATAATACTTTCCCTAATAATGGTGTAAACTGTATTATACAATCAGAAGAAAATATAGCTGCTTCACTTAAATCAATTACATTTAAAAAACCTTCTACAGTTACTTTTTCAGATTATACTGCATTAGAATTTTATATTAGATTAGATAAAGCAGTACAAAATAATGATTATCTTATTTCAATATCAATGACTGTTGATGGAGAAACTGCTGTTGATAGACATATTTTATTAAGTGGAAATAGTAATTATGACCAAACTTTAGCAGGGGAATATCAAAGAGTTGTAATACCTATGGAATTTTTTACAAATGTTCCTGCAGAATTTGATTCAATAATATTTACTTTTACAGATGGGTATCATGGAGTTTTTAGATTAGATGATATTTCTCTTGTAAGTGGAATTGGAACACCTCCTACTTCAGTAAATACTTATTTAACATTAGAAGATACTGATGATATAAACTATTCAGGAAAACAAGACTATGTTCCACAAGTAAATCAGTCAGAATCAGGACTTATTCTTGTAAGAAAGTATTGGATTAGAATAGATAATAATGATATTAGTGCTGACTTACATAAAGCAGAAGGTAATAGAAGTCTAGGAGATATAGAAGATGGAGACATTGTAAGAAGTGCAATATTTAAAAGTAGTAATATATTTTTACCTTATGGTGAATATGATTCTGGAATAGGTCTAAGTACAGATATAGACTCTTATATTATACCTTTAATGTTTAATTAAAATGAAAATTAAAATGAAAAAATATTTAAGCCTTTTAGTCTTGTTGATGCTTACCATTAATATGGTTCAAAGTCAACAAACAGAAAGAATTAGTGCAAGTCATAATGCTGTTTTATATAGAGAATCTAGTACTACTTGTAATGACCCTATTATTTATGAAATACCTAATCAAACAGTTGTTTACAAAAACTATTGTCTAGATAAATTTAGAGAATGGACAGGAACACTTTGGAGAGATTTTGGCAATAATAAACTATATAAAACATATTCTCATAGTGTACAAAAATTTGATGCTGGTCAAGGTCCTATAGATGTTTGGTTAGGAATGAAAACATTGACTACTTCTAGTCCTGTATTTAATGTAAATACTGGTCAAGCAGATTTAGTAAATGTAGTTGCTTCAACAGCTATTAGTTCTTCTATGCTTTCTCCTAGAGATACTTATTTATCTAATATTCAATTTCAAGGAAATGTAGGTACTCCTATTTCTATAGCTTTAATAATGTTATATGATAGTACAACAACAATATTATATGAAAATAATACTGTAAATGATGAGAGCAATGCTAATTTTCTTTATGACCCTGATACTACAACTGTAATACCAGAAGGAGCAATATTATATTTTTTAATAAAGCCTTCAAGTACAGGACTATATGGTTCTTTTCAATTTCATATAACAGAAGTTTTAGGAACAGAGTTATCTGAATATGATTCAGGAGGAGGAACTGGAGTGTCTAATCATGCTCTTTTAACTAATTTAGATTATTCAAATGCAGCACATACAGGTTTTGAGCCAGAAAAAGGTGCAGATGATTTTTATGTAACTGGTGCTGAAAAAGTAGTTTTAAGTAATACAAGTAATTCAAATTCAGGAGATCAAGATATTGATGGAATAGTAGATAATGCTACTGCAATAGGAGTTATACAAGGAGAACAAACTACTCAAAATACTAATATCTCTAATAATGCAACCAACATAGGAGATAACATAACTAATATAGGAGATAATACTACTAATATAGGAAATAATACTTCTAACATCTCTACTAACACCACTAATATAACTAACAATATAGATAATATCTCTACCAACACAACAGATATTTCTAATAGAGTTCCTTATGAAGGGGCTACTACAGATGTAATTTTAGGCAATAATACCCTTACTTCTATAGACTTTATTGATAGTGATGGTACTCTTACCTTAACAGGTTCTACTGTAAGTTTAGATAATAATATTACAGGTAATATTTATTACTCTAATGCTGATCCTAGTACTGCAACATCATTAAGTGTAGCTAATTTAAAGAAGGGTGGGTTTGCAGTTTATTATTCTAATACACCAACTATAGCACCTAGTTTTTCTAATGCCACTATTTATGGGGTAAACACATGGCAAGCAAATGTAACTTTACAAATTTATGTTTATTCTCATGATGGTATAACTGCTCAATATTTCTTTGCCAATGCAATAGCAGGTGTAGAAGGAGGTGGGTACGTACCTTATATCAATGCTGTAGATGATGTTAATTTAGGTCTTAATAATATTCTAGCTACAAAATTTATAGATATTGATGGTACTGAAAATAAAACAGGTGCAGTTATAGAATTAGATGATAATGTAACAGGTACAATTTATTACACTAGAGCAAATCCTAGTGATAGTTTGACTTTAAGTGTGACTAATTTAAAAGCAGGCGGTTATTCTGTTTACTATTCTAATACTGAAACAAAGCCAGAATTTACTAATGCTACACTAAATGGTACAAGTACTTGGGTAGCAAATGTAACTATGCAGATTTTTATATATACTCATGATGGAACTACTGCTGAATACTTCTTTGTTAATGCAACATCTACACCCACTTTAGATGAGGTTTTAACAACAGGAAACATAGGCACTACTGGTATACCAATAATACTCAAGGGAATAGGGTCTAGTGAAGCGAACTATACAGGTGATTATGCAATATTTAATTCTAGTTTAGGGCAGGGAGCAATTACCTCTTTGTTTTCAAGAATGAGTGCGTTAAATGGTGATTATACTGATTACAGACATAACAATATTGTTTTTGCAGACTCTACTTTAAATATTTCGCAAACGTTAAACATGTCTAGTGTTATACAAGATGGTACAATTACAATACCTAATGTAACTGGTGAAATGGGGATAGTAAATGGTTATAAACTTCCATTAGCAGATGGCACAGCAAATCAAGTAATTAAAACTGATGGTGCAGGTGTATTAACTTTTGGAGATGAATCTCCTAGTGAAGCTGAAACAGACCCTACATTTACAGCTTCTCCTGCTTTTTCAACTACAAATGCAAACGGAACAAATACAGGTGATAATGCAAATAATTCTCAGTATTCAGGTCTTGTTACTAATGCCACTCATACTGGTGATGTAGCAGGTTCTACTGCTCTTACAATACAGACTGATGCTGTTGATATTTCAATGCTATCTGCAACTGGAGCTGCAGGCAGTACTACCTATTTAAGAGGTGATAATACTTGGGCAGTAATACCACCTGCTGGAGCAGAAATTAATGATCTAACAACAGAAGTAACTTGGACTGATATACCAATAGACAATGTACCAACAGGAACAACAGGTACAACTGTTGCCTTTGGAAATCATTTACATAATAACGTTTACCAACCTCTTTTAGAAATCTATTCTGAAAGTGGAACTTTAGCAGGTGGAGATGGTATAGGTCTTATAGGAGACTTTAATCCTGTTGGAAATACTGGCTCTGGTATATATTTTGACCAAAATTATGATGATGGTAAATCTTTTATAGATTGGATAGAAATACATTCAGCAGATGACCTTTCAATATCTTCTATTGGTTCTGAAATTTCAATGGGAGGAGGAATTAATTTGACAGGTAATTCAATAACTTCCACTTCTACGGGTAGTCAAGAACATACTGGTTCTAATTTAACTTTTCAAGCTA
>Ga0208134_1000018_pt1 | contig 82270 bp, 65 predicted proteins | sample VirMetDEL_Mar_31_FD_184515 | JGI IMG/M metagenome (GOLD analysis project Ga0208134, IMG submission 184515) | Aqueous microbial communities from the Delaware River and Bay under freshwater to marine salinity gradient to study organic matter... | ecosystem: Environmental > Aquatic > Marine >...
AGGGATGGATTTAGTAATCTCACACACATTTAACGAAGATGAATTAGGTAAAATGATTGATAACATTCAACAAACCTACCCAGAATTAGATGGACAAGAACCAGAAATGGTATTAAAAACATATTTAGATTCACACGAATACCACCCAGTAACATCAAAAATATTTACGGATAAGTTTGGTTTGGAGAGTGGTTCAGCCGCAAATCCAGAAGAAAATAAAAAAATAGCTTTAAGAGATTATGTCTCTAATATAGTCGCAAAAGCTTCTAGTATGGTAAATTTAGGTAATGAAAAACTATCTGTGGGGTTTAGTGATGATGATTTAGGAAATATAAATGCTATAATACCTTTTATAAAAGAAGTATTACAGGTAGAATTTCCCGATGTAGATTTTATAGTTTACGACACATCTGAAGGTGGAATGAATAAAATAGTATTAAAACAAGTGAATTAGAACATTTTTTCTAATCCCGATATATTTATAGTATATAATAAAAAAGTAAAAACAAAAAATTAAAAAGATATGGCTGACTTATTGATGAAAATGCCTATACCTTATGAACCAAAGAAAAAGAATAGGTTTATTCTAAGATTTGACTCTTCTTTGGGAATTAACGAATGGTATGTAGAAAGTACTTCTAGACCACAGGTTACAATTAACTCTGTAGAAGTACCGTTCTTAAACACCTCTACTTATGTAGCAGGTAGATTTGTATGGAACACAATAAATGTAACATTTAGAGACCCAATCGGACCATCAGCAGCACAAGCTTTAATGGAATGGGTTAGAACTCACGCGGAATCAGTAACTGGTAGAATGGGTTACGCTGCTGGGTATAAGAAAAATATCGACCTAGAAATGTTAGACCCTACTGGTGTCGTTGTAGAAAAATGGATAATGCAAGGGTGTTTCCTAACAGATGTTAACTTCAATGACTTAAGTTATAGTGATGACGGACTAGCAAACATTTCAGCTACTCTTAGACCAGATAGATGTATACTAGTTTATTAAACTAAACCAAATATAATTTACAAAAGCCCTTTAATTAGGGCTTTTTTATTGCAAACTACTTGACTTTAATTTTATAAATTACGATGCTTATAGCGCAACCTATTTAAATCAATAAAAACTAAACATATATATTTACATATATAATATATTAATTAAATTATAAGCTATGCAAGAACAATTAGGCCAACAACCAGAAACAATCTTACCTTATGACATGGTAAGTTTACCGTCTCAGGGTGTTTTTTATAAAAATAAAAAGAAATCCGTAAAAGTAACTTATTTAAATGCTTCTGACGAAAACTTATTAGCTACCCCATCATTACAAGCTAATGGTGAACTAGTTAATACACTGATATCCAGAAAAATATTAGATAAAGATATCAATGTTATTGATATGCCGGAATGTGACAAGGAAGCTATATTAGTCTTTTTAAGAAACACAGCTTTTGGCTCGGACTATAAAATTACATTAAAGGACCCTAAAACGGAAGAATCGTTTGAAACCACATTAGACCTATCGATACTTAAAACAAATGATGTTGGGGTAGAACTAGATAACAACAATGAATTTAACCACTACCTAGAAGTATCCAAGAAAAAAGTAAAACTATCTTTTTTAACACCACAAAACGAAAGAACACTAAAAACATTAGACGAACAAAATAAAAATGCTGTAGTAAATACCTATATGACCAAACAACTAGAATTAATGGTTAAAGAAATAGATGGTAATAGAGAACCAATGACTATAGCACAATTTATACAAACAATGCCAATTCGAGATTCTCAATCTATTAGAAAAATAGTTAGAGAAAATTCGCCTTCACTAGATTTAACTATCCCCGTGTTAACTCCATCGAATGAAGAGATAAACGCGAGAATCACATTCGGGGTTGAGTTTTTTCGTCCTTTCTACGGCATATAGGAATGCCCTATTGCAAGAATTCTATTATCTAATGAAACACCTCCACATAGCGTGGACAGACCTCCTACAAATGCCTACATTCGAACGTAGATTCTACGTAAACTTTCTAACAGAAGAATTTCAAAAAAAGAATGAGGCAGTCGAACAAGCAAATAACAAGGCAAAAAACAGATTCTAAATATTTATATAAAAACAGTTTAGTATTATGCCAACATTAGGTGATGAAAAAGAAATTGGTGGTGTTAACCACATTTATAATGCAAATGGTGATTGGGTGCCAGTTGGTTATGGACCACCCCCAACTAACAATGTTGGTGGAGGTAGTAAGGGTTCCGTATGGGAAAAGCTAGGTAAAATAGCAACCGACAGAACACCAAAAGAAAGTGTGTCAACAGGAGATTTAGAAAAAATGGCTGATGTCCTTAAAAATATAAGGACTTTAAACGTAACTAATATGGGTAATATGGAAACAATATTAGACATGTTAGCTTTAGAAGACACTCTAAGGGTAGACATCTCCAAAAGTCTAGGAATGTCCAACGCACAGTTAATGGATACAGTAGATGGTCTAACTGAGGCAGGAATGTCAGCATCCAAATTTGGTATGACCGTAAACGATTTATTCACGGTCTTCAAAGAAATGACCAAAGAAATTTCAAGAAACCTATATATCCCACCAGAAGTTAGTGAAAGAGCTGCACTATTAACTAAAACTTTAGAAGGGTTTGATGCTGGAAAATTTGCAGAAAGTTTTGATACTATAGGTTTAAGTCTAGATACAGCAATGGGTAAAGTGGACGAAACAGACAACTCAATGTCCGAAATACTACAGACAGGTAGAGATTTTGGTGTTGTAATGGAAAAATTCCTTGGTAATATAAGTAGTGAATTAAAATTAATTAACACCTACGGTTTTGAAAGGGGTGTGGAAGGACTATCAAGAATGGTAGCTAGAGGTCAGTCCTTAGGTATTGAAATGAGTACGGTTACAGGTCTGGCTGATAAATTCTTTGACCCAGAAGGTGCAATTGATTTTGCGGCACAAATGCAAGTGATTGGTGGAGCTGTAGGTGACTTACAAGACCCATTCAAACTAATGTATATGGCAACTAATGACTTGGAAGGGTTACAAGAAGCAATTGCCGACACAGCAGCTCAAGCAACATATTTTGATAAAGAAAAAAATAAGTTCTCCATTTCACCAGAATCTAGACGACAGTTAAAAGCAATGGCAGAACAAATGGGTATGAGTTACCAAGACCTAGCAGACACAGCTGTAAGGTCAGCTAGAAGAGCAGAAGTATTTAATCAAATAGGTGACTTTAGTGATATGTCAGAAACCGATAAGGAATTAATAGCTTCCATGGCACAAATTGGTGAAGGTGGTACCGCGGAAGTAAAAATACCTGGAATTGAAGAAATGGTAGACGTTGCGGACGTAACTGAATCACAAATGGAGTTACTAAGAAAGGAAGGGATGACGGATTCTGATGTCTATAAACAACAACTTACAGTAGCTGAAAAGGCAAATCAATACCTCGCAGCTATGGATGCTGGTATACGATTAATGGTTAAAAGTGAGTTAGGTTTAAGGGGGTCAGCAGATAAACAAATGAGAAAAGAAAGTTTAACACAAACAATAGCCTCTGGAATGCCAACCTTAACAGATGAACAACTAGAATCTTTAAGAAAAGGTGACCTAACATCTATAGCCGCTGAGATTGAAAAAGCTGGTACAGATGGAGCTAAGAAAGCTTTAGAAGAACTACAAAAAATGCACGCAAATGACGCAATAATCACACCAGAAGGTATAACAACTTTTGATAAAGGAGATATTTTAGTAGCAGCACAAGCTGGAAATGTAAAATTAGGTGAAGACCTAGACTCGTCAATAGCTAGTAGGACAGATAGTCTAAGTAAAACTATAACACAAAGTACCAATACAACTAATAACACAACAACAATGAAACCTTTAACTTTGGAACTAAAAGGTAATATTAATGTTAATAATGGTGAGGGTAAGATGAATGGTACGGACTTCCTTAAGTTACTACAAATGGATAGAGGGGTAGCTTTGGAAACTGGTAAACTACTAAATGACGCTATGTCTTTAGGAGCATAATCTTATTTACCACAATACTCTTACGAAATTACGTTACAATCTATTTATTATAAAAGAATAATATATGTCAGTAGGATTAAATACAGGTGGTGTACAAGCTTTTGGGATGCAAGGTCCATACAAACCTAATGTTGCATCTACCGCAAAGCTAAGAGTTTTCCTATTAGGTAAAAATTTACAAAGTTCATATCTTTCAGACAGTAACCCAATCCCAGCTCCATTCGGTTTACAACCACCAGGTAAACAAAATACTAGTATATACGAAAAGTCTGTAATAGACCAAAAAACAGTACAGGAACTAGCACCACAAAATTTAGTAAATTTATTTTTGGATAATAGTTACGGACCAGAAGGTGGGTATATGGACGTACAAACCATAAACGTTAAAAAAGTATTACCTAGAAGAGGTTTAGATTATGTAACACAAAACACACTACAACCCAAATCATTTGTTTCTTCGGAATATACATCAGCTGAAATACTAGACACAGTTAATATAAGTAACGGTATCATCAATACTTTAAATAGTAAAATTTTAAATGACAGTGAACTAGTACAAAAATCAAGTGGTAACTTAAGAGAACAATTAGGTTATAACCAAGGGTGGAATGATTTAGATTTAAGTGATAAAGGTTCTTTCATGTTCAATGTAAGTGCAAATCCAGGAGAAAAAGAATTAAATGGTACAGACTACCTTTCTAGGATAACTAACTTATACTACGGATACTCTAATATACCAGGAAGTTACTTCGACGGAATATTTAAACCAGATATTAATTTTTTAGCAAAAAATGGTATTAGTACGATGGCTGGTACGTTTGGTAATATACAAGCTACCGTTAATGCTGTGGCTAGTCTATTAACTGGTGGTGATAATGTACCAACAAATCCAGTATCCAACCCAGTACCTAGTGATAGATTTATCACATATATGGGTGAAGAACAACAAAAATCACTATTCACATCATTAGATTTTAACAAATACCGACCAGACTACTCAAGAGTCCAATTAAGACAAGGAGTTACTAATGTAACCCCATACTACTACATAGGGTCTAAAAGTAATGAACCATCAAAAATACAGTCACCTATGGGGGCTATACCACAAGATGAGTTTGGTAGACCAATAAATGCTTTAGTGTATGGACCGTCAACATTAGCAAAACAACTAGAAACGGTAAATGGACAACAATTGTGGCCATATTATATGTTTGGTTTACGTGGGTACACATACAACGATGGGGGTAGTCTAACCGGTGGGTGGACTTGGATGGGTAATCAATCATTTGCTTCAACTAACGCACCATATGATTTACTATCTACAAGGTCTTTTCAAAAACCATTAAGAAAAGGTGGTATATTAGACCAAACACAAAAACTAATAGATTCAGCACCATTAATGGGTGGTGCCAGAAGAAAACACGCAGGTCACGCAATTGACCAAACATCGAAAATATTTAATGATGGGTATAAAGAAATATCTAAAGGTTCTGGTGTTAAATTTGTTGATGAATCAAATGGGGTATTTGGTATTGGTGGTGGGTTAGTAGCTAGAGAGTTTTGTAGAACTTGGACTAAAGACGACCCATACTGGAGAATGGATAACCTACAAAAACATAAAGGAAATCATTTAGGTAAAGCAGGTTCAGTACTAACAAACACATTTAATTTAAATATAGCACCTATTTTTGGTGTAAACGTAGATACAGAAAAAACCGAAAAGAACGTAAGCAAGTACATGTTCTCAATAGAAAACCTTGCTTGGAGAGGTACTTCAGAATTATTAGGATTACCTAAATCTGAAAAAGGACCTAATGGTGGGAGGGTAATGTGGTTTCCACCCTATGATTTACAAGTTGGTGATACAAATTCTGCACAGTGGAACTCGGTTAACTTTTTAGGTAGACCAGAACCAATCTACACGTACAACTATACAGAAAGAATTGGTACATTAAATTGGAAAATAGTGGTAGACCACCCATCTATATTAAATGTGATTACAGAAAACACATTAAAAGGTGTACCAGATTATGTCGCTGACCAAGCTTTAGAAGCATTTTTTGCTGGGTGTAAAGAATATGATGTATATGAATTAGCATCTATATTTCCTAATTTATCTGTTGATGATATTATTAGTATACAAAATGATATTACGGACCAATATAAAGCGGACCCTGAAACTACAGTTGCTGACAACACTAGTGGGGTCGACACACCAGTAAACCCAAACCCAGCGGTAATTGACTTAGATAGTGACGATTTAGTAGACCCGAGTATAATTGATGCAGATAATGGTAGTACTGTCGGTAATGAAAGTACAATACCAGATAATGTACAAAATACGGAAATGGAAGGTTCTTGGAATGCTTTTGACGCTAGTAATCCGGGAGAAACCCAAACAGATGAAACACAAGCTACAGCTAATAACCAAGCGGGTGCAGGTAAAGAAAAGAAATTAGACACAGCAAAAATATTAGCTAAAATGTTAGGTGAAGAAAACTACTTTAACGCTTTAAAACAAGACGACGAATTTATATATAATTCATTAAAAAGAGAATTAAAACATTTTCACCCGTCGTTTCATTCGATGACACCAGAAGGTTTAAACAACAGGTTAAGTTTTTTACTACAATGTGTTAGACCAGGAAACACAATACCAACAGTTAATCGTGACGGTAGTTTAGATACCGAAAGAGATGTTGACAATACAGCTTTTGGAGCACCACCTATATGTGTTTTAAGAATTGGGGACTTTTACCACACAAAAATAGCTATTGACTCTGTAAGTTTTAGTTACGACCCATTAATATATGATTTAAACCCAGAAGGTATTGGTGTACAACCTATGATAGCTAACGTATCGATGAACTTTAAATATATCGGAGGACAAGGATTAGAAGCACCAGTATCTGAACTACAAAACGCTCTATCAAACAACTTTTTTGCAAACACAGAGATGTATAATAATAATAGTGTCAAAACAACAACAGACAAACAAAAACCTGTAACTGACGAACAAGAAATAATTCTTGAAATGGCAGCTCAACAAGCTGAAGCCGCAAAAGGTAAGTCACAAGGAAGTAATACAGAAGGTAGTAGTACAGACGGTGAACAAAGTGGTAAGCTTTGGCAAAAATTCTTTGGAAAATGACCATAAAAATATAAAAAATGGATTATACAATAAATTATAAAAATCTTTTAAATACTTTCGTTGATGAGAGTAAGGCATATTCTTTGGATGTTAAAAATAGATTACACGACCTATTTCTATACCATAGTATGGGTGCTGTTGAAGAAATAATGTTTATTAGAAACTTTAGTGCTGGAATATTAGGTAACACTACCGACGCACGACTGGTAGGTGTACCTAGAGAAGTTATAACTAGAATAACTGATTATTATACCGTACTTAAAAACAATATAAGTGCAGAAACCACAACTATACAAACAGAGTTAAATACATGTTCCCCATCTATACCTGAAAAAGTTTATGTGCAAAATCTTTTATATAATACTTTAGAAACACAATTAAATAACACTATGACACAAGTCATAACAGTAGTTCACAGTCTTAGAGAGTCACAACAAAAACTGGCTGCCACAGCTGACAAACTTAACTTTGTCACAAACAATAATGGTGATATCGGATTTTTTGATGGACAGTATATAAACCCCAATGGTGGTAGAGTGGTGGCATTTGAGTTAACTGGAACAACACTAAACGAAGTTGACACCCAGTATAATGTTAGTAATAGATACTTAAACACATTTATAACCAACCACGTAAACTCTGGTTTTGTTAAAAATTATCCGGGTGGTGGTGAATATATTTTCTTTAGTCCTATTATCTACACAAATGAAGCTAATCATTTTACATTTAGTAATAAAACAGAATTAGATAAATTACTTAAATATAGAAAAAGCACACTTTATAATGATTTAACAAATATAGACCCATTAGGTATAACGGGGTTGACATCTGTTACTGAACAAGTATTTAAAAGTAAATTAAATAACATTATAAAAGTGTGGATAAACTATGATACTGGTCTAATGACTTCTAGATTTACAAGTAATTTGGATGGAGGATATAAAACATTAGAAGGTAGTTTAAATAGATATTACTCAGACTACAATGTAGGATACTCAATTAACACAGGAGTAACTGCAGAAAACATAGTTAGGGTTAATTTGATAAATAAAAACGTTGGAATTAGTAATAATAAGTTTAATTACAAACTATTAAACCAACTATATATTAGTTAAAATATGAGTTATTATAATAGATATAGTGAATTTATCATCAATGGTGATTATGTTATGGTACCCAGTATAGTACTAACACCAAAATCCAGTGATAGAAAAATAGTTTATAAAGTAGGTAAAACTAGGTTAGATAAGTTATCTGACCAGTTCTATAGTTCACCATACTATGGGTGGTTGATAATGCAAGCAAATTCAACATACGGAGGACAAGAATGGAACATACCAGATGGTACCATAATTACAGTACCCTTCCCATTAATGCAATCATTAGAGGACTACAAATCTAAATTAGACCAACACTTCCTCTATTATGGCAGATAGTTTAAATTCAGGTAACATATTAACAACACAAATAGGTGGAAATGTAGTTTCCATAGACCCAAATAAAATAGTGGGTAGTGACGGTGTTGTAAAAGATAGATTAGTTAATCAAGAAGATTTTGTTATGTACGCTAATCTAACAGCTAAAATTTTCCCTAGAAGTAAATTATTAGTTGGTGCAGCTGCGGGTGATGAAATAAGTGTAGAAATAGCAGACGGTGAACTAAATTTTCTAAAACCAAAAGGTAAAAATTCTTTTGACTCTGATTGGACTGACGCATTCACCGACCCAGACGTAAACCAAAAAATAAAAACTAAAACAAAAGAAGGTGTAACAATATCACAAAGCATTAATAACCAAAATGATTTCCAAGGATTTGGAATAACTTCTATAAGTATTAAAATTAACGCATCTTATATACCACAAGTCACTATAAATTTTACTGACGTAAGAGGTAAGACACTATTTGAACAAGCTAAAGTTAATACACCTTACACCGCTTTTTTTCACCTACCTTACCCCACATTCTTTTTAACCCTTAAAGGTTATTATGGAAAAGCTGTACAATACCAGTTAACTTTAGAAAAATTTGTATCTCGTTTTGACCCATCTTCTGGAGATTACTTAGTTACGTGTGACTTTAAAGGTAACCACATAGCGATGCTAAGGGACATAAATATGCATGAAGCAGTTACCGCACCATATATGTACCCAACTAGACAAGACGCATCTACTGGTACAATACAAATGACAAAAGGTAGACAAGTATTGGGTGAGGTTTATAGAGAATATCACACAAAAGGGTTAATAGGTGATAATTTATATGATAAAAAATATACAATAGTAGAGTTAATAGAAAAAATACAATCTATAGACAATGACATGTCACAAGTCTTTGGTAAAGCTAATTTACAAAGTACAACACATAAATTAGAATACGAAGAAACTTTGGAAAAGTTTAGAGAAGCTGTAACTGGTACAAAAGGTTGGGTTGGAAAATATCTAGACACATCTAGTGTTGGTAGACGTAATGTGACGGTAGACGAACCCCCATACCCACCATTACAAGGACAACCAAACCCACCAACACCAAACACAGGTAGGACCATAGTCACCAACGCTTACCCACTAAAAGGAATGTCAGCCGCTACAGCGGAAACAGACCCAACAAAAAGAAAAGAAAGACAAGACGGATTAGTTGATGAAGCAAAAAACGCTTTAAACGCGATAGTAAAAAAATACTTTAAGTTATTACAACAAAACCCTACATTTAAAGCTAGAAGTGAGGTAGACGGTGGTAAATATGCTGTCGCTACAAGATTCAGTGACCCAACATACGACATTTTTGAAAGTTCAAAAATTACTAAAGCAGTAAAAATAGGTGGTATAACCACACAATTACCCACACAACAAGCACCTTGGTTTATGTTTGAAGGTAGTACGGATAGTTTTGTGTTTATATGGACAACAACAAAACGAATATTTGACGCCAAAGCAAAAACTATGGCAGAAAATTTAAGTGAAGAACTTAATGGTAGACTACAAAAAGCTATAGGATTTAAACCGACCATAAGGAATGTTTTTGCTATTATTTTAGCGGGAGCTGACACTTTTTTAAAATTGTTAGATGATGTACATACAGAAGCTTTTTCACAAAGACAAAATGAACAAAGACTAGCTGTCGCAGTTTCTTCAAACGATTCAAACGCAACCAACCAAATTGTATATCCATGGCCACAATATTATAAAATTGAAGAAGAAGAAAAAGGTGGTAATTGTACCACAACTAATTCAGTTTTAACTTATCCAGGTGCAAATGAAGTTATCGCCAATACTTTGGGTAACGACCAAAAAATATGGCCAGAGGTTGCATTTGTGGAAGAATATACAAAAGCAACAAATTATAAATTTAGTTTTTTTAGTCCACCAGTTGAAAATACGGCGGTTGATAAAGATTTTACACCGATAACACTTTACGATTGGTTACCGACAGACACACCATACTCGAGTCTTGAAGACTTAGATATATGGTTTGAAATCCTAGATAGAGCACAAAAAGCAGTTCTAAATGGTGGGTTAGTATCTAGATATACTGGACAAGTTGGTGTCTCACCTAATTCTTTAATCGGTGGGGGTATAGTAGAACTAGCAAAATATGACGCATTAAACCTATACCAAAGAATTAAACCATATAGTACACAAAAACAGGTGTTTATGGATTTAGGTGGTCTTGGACAAATGTTAACCATTTTAAAAGAAGCGGACCCTAGCAGATTCAGACAATACCAACTATATGGAACCATAACACCATACACAACAAAAAGTACATTCACATTAAACTACAAACAATCTAGATTTACCGTTATACCACAAAACTTTGAAGAAAACACCAAAGTACTTTTAGAGGGTAAAACTAATGGTATGTATGATTTAGCACCCTGTATTTATGGTGCATGGGTACGTAGTAACTTTGCAAATGCTAACACAGTATCACAAAATGATTTCTTTGACATTAGTAAGAATGTACAATATGATATAAATGAAAAAAATGTTTTAACAGACACCTGGAGTACCACCTATCTAACCAGAGCAAAGTACCTAACCTCCAAGTTTGTAGACGAAGACCAAGAAAAACTAATAGAAAGAAAAAATAATTCAAATGCGTTAAACACACTAACTACGGCAAATGAATCGTATGAATCATTCGCAGCACATAAATTTATAACAGAAGGTGAAATACACGGTTCACCAACAGTAGCAACTATACCAGGGGGTGGAACCAATACAGAATTAGCTGCGGTAAGATTAACATCTATGTTAAACACACCTTACTTTATGAACGCATTAACCGCTGGTGCCGAGGCTGAAAAGGCAGGTACATTTAACGCGTATACACAAGCAGCATACTTATTTTTAAACTCATTACCAGTACCGACATTACGGGAAAAAGCCTTATATAAAGAAGGTGATAATCATGAATTTGGTAACTACATATCACAAATGTTTAATCAAATGCCTGCGATACACAATCTACCAATAGCATTTATGTTAAGGATTGGTTCTGTGTGGTGGAGGTATAAAACAGAAGTACAAACACAAGTTGACCCTTTAAACTCTATATGGGGTGATGTAGGTGTGGTGGGCCAAATAGGGTATACTGGACCAAGTAGTATTTATGAAACCCCATTAAATACAACTAATTATTATACATTTGTCGCGAGTAATGATGGTGTCACATCTTCTGGACCATACCCATATGTAAGTCACGATAATACTGTTGCTAACACTATAATGCAAGTGGGTGTTTACCCAAAACTAATAGATACCATTAATTTTATTGCTACTAATAGTACTAGTTATAACAATATTGGTGTTGGACAACTATTAAATAATCTTTTAGATTCTGCGGGTAACGCACCTTTAACAATAGAACCTAACAGTGACATTAACTATAAATCATTTGATAATGTTGATGTAAAATTTTATAGTGTTTATCTAAGGTCATCAAGTATAACGGTACCAGCCTTAGGTGTTACGACCGCAAATTCACCAGACCCAGGAGGGTATACAATACTTTTCCCTTCTTCAGGTGGATTAAATCAAACAGACGCAAGTACATACGAAACACCAACATACGGTAATCCAGCTTTACATAATGGAGCTAGTAGAATTTTATGGGGAGCATCTAACTATGGTTATTTTGAACACAAAGTAAATTACAAATCAACGGCTAGTCAGTACTTTAAAAATATTAATCCAGAACAAAACGAACAAGAAGATTGGAGTTTTAGTGAAGAATCTATATATGACACTATTGAGGTTCTTAGAGGTGTGTTTAATAAAGAACAATTAGATGCTTTTGAACAAGAATTTCTAACTTTTTCAACACCAGGAGGGTCTAGTGCTCTAGGTGGTTCTTTAAAAGAATTAATTAGAGAATTGGTTGTTGTGGAAGATAGTTGGGTTAGTATGGTTGGAGACCTATCATCCATGTCCATAATACCTAACAGTAAAGAATTAGCAGAAGCACAAATGTTAAAATTCAACACAACAATGTTTCAATTCTTAAATAAAAAAGTAGAATATATTCACAGAAGTACCACCAATCTAGATTTAGTTGTGAACAATCAAACACTATTAGAAAAATTACAAACAATACACTCCATCAACAATAATTTGTGGCAGTATGATTTTACTAGCGACACATCAAATGGTGAATCTCCATATGAAAACCTAACAGAATTATATGGTAGTTATGCTAATGGACTACAAATACCAACCTCAGGAAACTTTTTTATCGGTAACCCAATAGAATATCAAACAATAAGATTAGAAGTTGGTGAATTCTATAGTGGGACTATCACACAATTTAACAATTTAGTACCAGCTGATGACACCAACCCAATATACAAATTTTTTACAACTATAAATAAACCCAATTCAGCAGATGGTATGGAATTTAGTGTGGCTAATATAGTTGATTTTGCACCTTTTATTAAACTATACGCTACACACTGTAATCAATATGGTCCTACACAAGCAAACGAATTTTTAAATAAATTCATCACCCAGATAGATTCTACACAAAGTACCCAAGAATTATACATTTCTAATTTATTAGAAGAACTTAAAAAGAACATAAAACAAAATTTAGAAACTGATAACACAACAATAAATGTTGTAACTGATGATAGACCAGAAGTTAAATCAGACGATATAAAATTAGAACTATACAATCAGTTTAAAACAATAAATGATAGATGGGTTTCAGGAACAAACCTAACAGACCAAACCCTATTTGAAAAATTTTTATTTTTAGATAGGGCCAATCAAGATATAGGTGACCAGGCAATAATTAATATATGGGACATACTACAACTAGATTCACCATTTACAGATACTAACTCTAAAACTTTAACACAAAGTGTGTCTAGTTACCTAAGTATTATATTAGCTAACAACTATTTTAATTTTATACCACTACCTTCATATATAAACTTTTTTAATATTGAAAAGAAGGGGACGGACACACAAGCTCAAGGAAATGCAATGTTTGGTACTTTTAAAACTGTAGACTATATAGACTCTTCACCAGCTTTTCTATGTCAATATGTTGGTAAACCGTCATCACAACTAAATGTTAAAACACCAAACAATGGATATAATGGTGATTCATTTAACTACAACTCACCTAACTCACCACTGGTAACCCAAGAATGTGGTAATAAAGAACAATCTAATAAAGTTATGGGATTCAACGTAGATTTTGGAATACCAAATCAAAATATATTTGAATCAATAACGTTAGACCAATCTCAGTTTCAAAACACATCTGAGAGTTTTAAGGTACTACAGAGTATGGCGGATTCAGGTGGTGGAAATGCTACCTCACCAGCTTCCGCATCACTATTTAACGTATACGCTAGTAGGTCTTATACAGCAAGAATAACCTGTGTTGGAAATGTAACAATACAACCAACCCAATATTTCCAACTAAGATACCTACCAATGTTTAATGGGCCGTATTTAATTATTAATGTTGAACACGAAATTAGACCTAATACTATAGAAACAACTTTTGAGGGTGTAAGAGTACCTAGACCATCTCTTCCAGCCATAAGTGATTTGGTACAAAGAGTTAATGTTAAATTATATGAAAAAGCAGAAGACAGACTAGATAAAATACCTATAGATTTGTATTACGATGGTTTAAGCGCTACTGAAAGTCAAAAGAAATTAGCAGTAACTCAAAATGACTATATAGCTACAGGGGTAACATATCAAACACCACCACTAAATGATGACAATGTTACATGGGTAGATGTTACTTTAAGTGCCGGTACATTCATCGTTACACCAAATGAGGACCCAGAAAAACGACACTTAGGTGTGGATATTTGCCCAACATCAGATAACTCTGTAAATGCTAATAGTGAAAATGGTGGTATAGACATTTACCCATCAGTCTATGGTGTGGTAACCAAAGTAGTTGATGGGTGTAAACCATTACAAGAAAGTGACGGATGTTCCAAATACGGTAATCATGTTGAAATTAAAACAAATATAAATGTAGACCCAGATGAAGAAGGTACGGCTTATTATTTGACACGGTACGCTTTTCTAAGAGAAGGGATAACAGTAAATTTAAACGACTCAATACAAAGAGGGTTTGTAGGTCCTGGAATGGGTAATAAAGTGTTGGGTAAAATGGGAAATAGTGGACTATCAAAAGACACACACGTACATTTTGAAATAAAAAGGGGTGTGAAACAACAAGGTAAAATAATAGAACATTATTTAAACCCAGCAGAATTTTTACCCAGGACACGTCAATAAGTAATAATATTGACTATTAATGAATTTACGTATATTTATAGGTATACCAAATATTATGATAACAGAACAACTTAGACAAAAATTAGGAAATTTCTTAGGTAAGAAAACAGATAACATTGTTGAAAATGGTCAAAGTGCTGAAGGACAACAAGTTTGTGATTTAGATACTGGAATTTGTTATACTATTAAAAGTAGGGATGGTTTGATAGAAAGAGTAGAAAATAGTATAAGAGTTAATCGAAAAGTACAAGTAGAATCTCCTTCAGGACAAGTAAAACAATTATTAAATGGCTAAAGAAATAGAAAAATCTATACTAAAAGAACTTAGTAGGTTTAATGAGATTAACCATAATATGGATAATTTGAATGAACAAAAAATTAATTCATTGGGAGATGGTATGGCCGATGTAGGTTCGGGGTTTGAACACCAACAAGGAAGTTCAGACAGACTAAAGAAATTCAAAACTCAACAAGAGATTGGTGAACAAGAAGTCCCAGATGAAGAGTTAGGTGATGAAGAGTTAGGTGATGAAGAGTTAGGTGATGAAGAGTTAGGTGGTGAAGAATTAGATGTGGATGTTGAAACCGAAGATGGTGGTATTGAGGATGACCTAGACATGGATTTAGATACTGGAGGTGGTGATACAACTGAACTTGAGGTTACTGATTTAGTAAGTAAACAAGATGAGACAAATACTGAACTTTCAGACCAAAAAGATATTTTATCTAAGAACACAGAAAGTCTAGATGATTTAATGACAAAACTTTCTGATTTAGAAACGCAACTATCCTCTATGGAAGATGTAGCAACCAAAATTAGTAGTTTAGAAGATAAACTTGAAGAATATCGACCTAGAACACCACAAGAACAAATTGGTTTAAGAAAACACGATAGTGGACCATACAACAGAACACTAAGTGACTTTTTTACCGACAAAGAAGAAGTTTTTGACAAAACAGGTAAAAAACAATATATTTTAACCAAAGACGAAGTAGAAGACTATAGTGACGTAGACATCCAAAAAAGTTTCGGAGACCCAGACGAGGAAAACGACGACTAAAAATACCTTAAATATTTATTTGACATACCAATAAACTATGTGTATATTTATACATATGTTTATTAATTAATAATATTTAAAAAGAAAATTCATGAGTAATAGTTTAGACGCGGTTTTAGCTCAATACGAGAAAAACAAACAAAGTGGCGGTTCCACAAAACCACAAATGACATCAGAAGAAAGAATGAAACAATACCTTTCTATAATGTTACCAAAAGGAACAAAACAAGGAGAAAAAAGAATCAGAATAGTACCAACAACAGACGGTACGTCACCCTTTAAAGAAGTATTTTTCCACAATATACAAGTTCAAGGAAGATGGCAAAAACTTTATGACCCGGGTAAAAATTCAGAGGGAAAACCATCAGGTGAAAGAAGTCCATTAAATGAAGTTGAAGAAGCTTTAAGATTAGCTGGTGATGCACAATCAAAAGAATTAGCACGTTCTTATCGTTCACAAAAATTTTACATAGTAAAAGTTGTAGATAGAGACAATGAAGAAGACGGTGTTAAATTCTGGAGATTTAAACACAACTGGAAAGGAAATGGACCAATAGATAAGATTATACCTATTTGGAGAAATAAAGGAGATGTGACCGACGCGAATGAAGGACGAGACCTAATCCTAATACTCCAAACCCTTCCATTACCAGGTGGAAGAGGTGAATATACAACAGTATCTTCAGTTATGTACGAAGACCCAGGTAAATTATCTGAAGACCAAGCTAAAACAAAAGAGTGGACTGAAGACGAAAGAACTTGGAAAGACGTATACTCACAAAAACCAGTAGAATACCTAGAAGCTATTTCAAAAGGACTAGAGCCAGTTTGGGACTCGGAACTTAAGAAGTATGTTTACGACGACCCTAATAGTGTTAGTAATTCAACAAACACAACAACATTAGGTTCTACAGACCCACAAGCAAATGACCCACAATCCGAAGATTTACCATTTTAATAAGTAGATATGGCATTGAAAAAAAGGACATTTGCGGACCTAAAAAGTAAATTCTCAAAGAAAGCTAACTTTAAACCAGAAAGATTTTTTGATTTAGGGGAAGCTTTCCTTGATGCTACTGGATTACCAGGACCAGCTATGGGACATTTACAAATGTTTCTTGGTCATTCTGACACTGGAAAAACTACAGCTTTAATTAAATCAGCGGTTGATGCACAAAGTAAGGGTATTTTACCAGTATTAATTATAACAGAACAAAAGTGGGGGTTTGAACACGCTAAACTTTTAGGTTTTGACTGTGAACAAGTTGTAGATACAACTACTGGTGAAATAGATTGGGATGGGTTTTTCTTATTCAACAACGACTTTCAATACATTGAACAAATAACTGATTACGTTAATGAATTATTAGACGCTCAAGAAAAAGGTGAATTAGAGTACGATTTGTTATTTTTATGGGATTCTGTTGGTTCAGTACCTTGTAAAATGACTTTTGATGGTAAGGGTGGTAAGATGCATAATGCAGCTACATTAGCCGACAAAATAGGTATGGGACTAAATCAAAGAATTGGTAAATCCAGAAGACAAGACTCTAAATATACTAACACTCTAGTGGTTGTTAACCAACCATGGGTAGAACTACCAGATAACCCATTTGGGCAACCTAAAATAAAAGCTAAAGGTGGTGAATCTTTATGGTTAAACTCTACTTTAGTTTTTAGGTTTGGAAATCAAAAAAATGCTGGAACGACAAACATTTCAGCAGTTAGAGAAAAAAGAAAAGTAAAATTTGCCACAAGAACTAAAATAACAATTATGAAAAACCATGTTAACGGTTTAGGTTATGAAGATGGTAAAATATTAATTAGCCCACATGGGTTCTTAGCTGGGAGAGAATCAACAGAAGAAAAAAAATCAATAGAATCATATAAACAAGAATACGCCACCTTTTGGTCAGAACAACTGGGTGTTGGTGGTGATTTCGATTTAAAAATAGAAAAAGAAAATGACTAAAATAAAAACAGGAGATAAAGTAAAAGTACATTATGTAGGTACTTTAAAAGATGGTTCACAATTTGACAATTCTAGAGATAAGGGTGAAGGGTTAGAATTTACAATTGATGATGGACAATTATTAAAAGGATTTAACGACGCGGTTAAAAATCTAGAAGTTGGTTCGACAACTAAAGTAGATGTTAAAGCTGAGGAAGCTTACGGAAATTATATTAGTGAGGCCGTAATAACGGTTAAAAAAACTGAATTCCCAGAAACTTTAAAATACGAATTAAACGGGTTCATCCAAGGACAAGACAATAAAGGAAGGCCAGTACAAGGACAAGTAGTTAAAATTGATGAGGAAAGTGTAAATTTAGATATGAACCATCCTTTAGCTGGTGAAGATTTAAGTTTTGAGATAGAATTATTAGAAATAGTAAAGTAAAAAAATTGTTTAACCTTTTAAAAGTGTGTTTTGACAAGAACATTATTAGTTGACGGAAATTCCTTATTAAATACTGGTTTTCATGGTATAAAAAATATGTATAATGGTACAGACCATATAGGTGGCCTGTACCATTTTCTTAATACCTTAAGAAAACTAATAGATACATATCTACTTACTAAAATAGTTGTTTGTTGGGATGGTGAACAAAACACCAAACCCAGACTAGAACTATACCCAGATTATAAATTAAATAGAAGAATAAAACCTAAGTCTGAAGGTGATTTACAATCATACGGCAGGCAAAAATTACGTGTACAAGAATACCTAGAAGAACTTTATGTTAGACAAGCAACTTTTAAATGGTGTGAAGCAGATGACTGCATAGCACACTATTGTAAAAAAACAACTAAAGAAGAAATTATTGTCCTAACATCGGATAGAGACTTGTTACAACTAATATCCAAAAATGTGTCAGTACATATAATTTCATTAAACAAATTATTTAAAGATGGTGACAAAGTACCATTAAACGGAGTTAATATACCGTCAAGTAATGTTAGAGTTGTTAAAACTATATGTGGTGATTCTTCTGATAACATATATGGTATAAAAATGGTTGGGGTAAAATCTTTAGTAAAAATAAAACCCGAAATACTAGAAAAAAAAGTATCTTTACAAGAGATAATAGAAACTATAAAATCCAAAGATAAAATTAATAAAAAAGAACAAAATATATTAGAAGAAGTAACCCAAAAAACACTTAATATTAACCATAAAGGTTCGATATTAGAAACAAACTACACCATTATAGGGGTTGGGGAACAATTTCTAACTAAAGAAGCCGTAAACGGAATAAACGACTTATCAAAAGAAGCTATAGACCCAGAAGGAAGACACTGGAAAAATGCCTTAGACTTGATGATGTCAGATGGAATTCTTAATATTTTACCTAAGAAAGATGATTCTTGGGTAGATTTCGTAAGACCATTTTTAAGATTAACAAGAATAGAAAAAGATTTTTATAAAAATAAAAGACATGAGTAAAATTAAACAAAGAGTAGAAAACACACAAAAATGCGAATTCGTATTAAAATTAGGTAATAACATAGTTTGCCAAAGATTCTTTTCGGTAAGAAACTTTAATGATAGAGCAACACAATCAATAGACATACACTACGTGATAAGAGATATTGTAGATGGTATTGTTGAGAGATTAAAGCTTAAAACTTTATATTTATTAGAAAGTAACTATAAAGAAAACACTATAGACGAAGCCCAAGAAGACGAGTATTTTACAATAACTTTAAAGAAAGGAAACAAGGTATTTTACGACACAATTACACCTGCCAGTATCTACCCCCCAAAAGTTAGGTTTACCGTAGACATAAGACCACAAATATCTTCTATACTAAGAGAACTTACATTAGTACTATCACAAAAAAAAGTTACAACACACTACCAAGATTATAACTTAATCGTTAACTAATCTAGTATTTATTACAATAACAAAATAATATGACAGACAATAAAAACTTCGGTTACCTAGGATATAATTTCCAACTCAAACTAATTAACCTTATAGTAACCGATAACACTTTTTTTCAATCAATAATAGATGCTATTACAGCAAAATATTTTGACAACCAGTACTTTAGATTAATTATGCAATTAATTAAAGAGTACTATGAAAAATACCAAGTCTCACCGTCATTTGAAGCCCTAGACCAATTAACAAGAATAGAAATTTCTTCCGAAATGGCAAGAAAAAATATTTTTGATATGTTGAAAGAAGTTAAAGATGCTTCATTTGAAGACCACCTCTTTATTAAAGAGAAAGCTTTAAATTTCTGTAAACAACAAGAACTTAAAAAAGCTATTAGGAAAGTGGAGAGTATAATGGAAAAAGGTGACTTTGAAAGTTATGATAAATGTGAGGAACTAATTCGTGATGCTATTAAGATAGGTGATGGAGACCAAGGTAGTTTTGAAATTTTTACAGAATTAGAAAAATTATTAGAGGAAGATTATAGGCACCCAGTACCTACAGGTGTTGATGGTTTAGACAATATATTAAATGGTGGATTAGCTAAAGGAGAAATCGGTGTTATTCTCGCACCTACAGGTGTTGGTAAAACAACTATGTTAACTAGATTTGCTAACACAGCATTTAACATGGGATATAACGTACTACAAATATTTTTTGAGGACAACCCTAAAATAATACAAAGAAAACATTTCACCTGTTGGACCGGAATACCAAACGATAAATTAAGTGACCATAAAGAAACTGTATTGGATAAAGCTGATGAAATGAAAAAAACAGGTGGCAAACTAATACTAAAAAAACTACCATCTGATGAGATGAGTATGTTACAAATTAAAAATCAAGTAAGAAAGATTATATCAGAAGGTACAAAAATTGATATGGTTCTAATTGATTATATCGATTGTATATTACCAGACCGTGCATTTAATGATGAATGGAAAGGTGAAGGTTCAGTTATGAGAAAATTTGAAGGTATGTGTCATGAGTTAGATATAGCAGGATGGACAGCAACTCAAGGAAACAGAACCTCTATAAGTTCTGAAGTTGTAACCACAGACATGATGGGTGGGTCAATTAAAAAAGCACAAGTTGGTCACGTTATTATATCTGTAGCTAAAACGTTACAACAAAAAGAACTTGGTTTAGCTACAATAGCTGTTGTTAAATCTAGATTAGGTAAAGACGGTGTAATTTTTGAAAATTGTAAATTTGACAACGGAACACTAGAAATAAATACAGAAACAACCCAAACGTTCTTAGGTTTTGAAGAAGAAAAAACCAATAGAAATAGAGAGAGAGTAACTCGAGCTCTACAAAGAAGAGAACAAGTAATAAATAAAAATAATTAATAAAAAGCAAAAATATGGAAGTATCAAATAAGATTCTGTCGGATATTACTGTCTACATGAAGTACGCTAAGTATCTACCAGAAGTGAATAGAAGAGAGTCGTGGGAAGAATTAGTAACACGTAATAAAGAAATGCATCAAAAAAAATACCCACAACTAAAGGATGAGATTGAAGAAAAATATAATTTAGTTTATAGTAAAAAAGTATTACCATCTATGAGGAGTATGCAATTTGGTGGTAAACCAATAGAAATATCACCAAACAGAATCTATAATTGTGCGTATCTACCTATAGACCATATAGATTCTTTTAGTGAAACAATGTTTTTGTTATTAGGTGGTACAGGTGTTGGGTACTCAGTTCAGAGACACCACGTCGCTAAATTACCAGTAATACAAAAACCATACCAAAAGAGAAAGAAAAGATTTTTAATTGGTGACTCAATTGAAGGATGGGCTGATTCTATAAAAGTTCTTATGAAAACTTATATGAATGGTGGTGGAAGTAGAGTAGAGTTCGATTATTCAGACATTAGACCAAAAGGGGCTAGATTAATAACATCAGGAGGAAAAGCACCTGGACCACAACCATTAAAAGAATGTTTGGTAAAAATTGAAGGTCTACTAAACCAAAAAGAAAATGGAGAACAACTTACAACGATTGAAGTACACGATATCGTATGTCATATCGCTGACGCCGTATTGGCTGGTGGTATTCGTCGTGCAGCACTTATATCGTTATTTAGTGCTGATGATGAACAAATGATTGGTTGTAAAGCTGGAAATTGGTGGGAGTTAAACCCACAACGAGGTAGAGCTAATAATTCAGCATGTTTAATGAGACACAAAATTACTAAAGAATTTTTTATGGATTTATGGAAACGTGTTGAGTTGTCTGGAGCTGGAGAACCTGGTATCTATCTGAACAATGATAAAGACTGGGGAACAAACCCATGTTGTGAAATTGCCTTAAGACCTAATCAGTTTTGTAACTTATGTGAAGTGAACGTATCAAATATCGAATCACAAGAAGATTTAAACGAACGAGTAAAGGTTGCAGCATTTATAGGGACACTACAAGCTGGATATACATCTTTTCATTATCTAAGAGAAAAATGGCAAGAAACAACCGAAAAAGACGCATTAATTGGGGTTTCAATGACAGGTATTGGTTCTGGTAAAGTTTTAAATTATGATATGCCAAAAGCAGCTAGTTTAGTAAAAAGAGAAAATACAAGAGTAGCAAAACTAATAGGAATAAACCAATCAGCAAGATGTACAACAGTTAAACCAGCAGGTACTACATCATTGACATTAGGTACTAGTTCCGGTATACATGCTTGGCATAATGACTACTACATTAGAAGAGTTAGGGTTGGTAAAAATGAAGCAATTTATACATATCTTAAAGATAATCACCCAGAACTAGTTGAAGACGAATATTTCAGACCACATGATACAGCAGTAATTAGTATACCACAAAAAGCACCTGAAGGTTCTATAATGAGAACAGAATCACCATTCCAACTACTTGAAAGAGTTAAAAAAGTAGCTACAGAGTGGGTTAAATCAGGACATAGAAATGGGTCTAATTCTCATAATGTTTCAGCTACAATTTCACTAAGAGAACATGAGTGGGATGCAGCTGGAGAGTGGATGTGGGAAAATAGAAAATCATATAACGGACTATCTGTACTACCATACAATGGGGGAACATATACACAAGCACCATTCGAAGATATTACGGAAGAAAAATATCAAGAAATGATGGAAGTTTTAAGTGATGTAGACTTATCAAATGTGGTTGAATTAGACGATAATACAAATTTAACTGGTGAATTAGCTTGTGCGGGGGGTAGTTGTGAAATAGATGTTGATGTTAAAACAATGAAAAAAGAAGTTGAGGTAAGTTAGTATTAAAACTTTACATAAAATTATAATAAATGGTGATTCTTTCGGGTCACCATTTATTTTCTAATAAATAAAAAATGAAAAGAAGTGACGACTGGATTAGTGAACTACACTATAAAGAATTTATAAAACCAAAACTACTACCAACAGATTTCTATTGGGAGGGTGGTACGATGGTTCTAACTGAAGATTATCATAAACGAAGAGGGTATTGTTGTGGTAATGGATGTAGACACTGTCCCTACCAACCTAAGAATCTACTAAACAATAAAGTTACCACACAATAAAGTAATATTTGAAGTATTTATTATAAAAAGAAATGCCAACACAAAGATACGGTATAACGTTCCCATTTGTTGATAGTCCACAAGGATTCTTTCTAGGATTAAATACAGATACTGATAGTGAAGTGAGGTCAAACCTTATTCATCTTATAGTTACGCCTAAAGGTTCTAGGTATTTTTTACCAGATTTTGGTACTAATTTAAATAAATATGTTTTTGAGTTAATGGACACAACCACTAAAATATCTATTGAAAGGGAGATAAGAGAAGCGGTTAACAAATATATACCTAGTTTAACTATAAACAATGTAGAGGTTAAAACATTAGAAGACTTAAAAGCGGAAGAAAAACTTAATGAACAAAATACTGATTTATCTATGGATGATGGTAATATGAGTTTTGTTGGTGAAGCACAAAGAAATTATTCTATGAGGGTAAGAATTGATTACACAGCTGGAGATGGTGTGTTTGAAACTAAAGATTTTGTTATAATAGATTTATAAAATGGCAGATAAAAAAATAGCATACACAGAAAGAGATTTTTTAGGTGTTAGAAATGAATTACTAAGGTTAACTAGTACCTATTACCCTGATTTAATTAAAAACGCAAACGATGCTTCAATATATTCAGTATTTTTAGACCTTAATGCTGCGGTATCAGATAACTTAAATTTTCAGATTGACAGAACCTTTCAAGAGACAGTATTACAATATGCCCAGGAAAGAAGTTCTCTTTACAATATAGCAAAAACTTATGGTTTAAAAATACCAGGAAATAGACCATCAGTTACAGTTTGTGACCTATCTATTATAGTACCAGTTTTAGGTGATAAAGAAGATTTTAAATACTTGGGTAAAATAAGAGCTGGTTCACAATTTAGAGGGGCTGGACAAGTATTTGAGTTAGTAGAAGACTGTGACTTTTCATCACAATATAACGCAGAGGGAGTACCAAACCAAACTAAAATACCAAATAGAGATTCTAACGGAATAACCCAAAACTATACAATTGTAAAAAGAGAAGTTATGGTTAATGGGATAACCAAAGTATTTAAAAAAGAAATTAATGATGCTGATAGTAAACCATTCTTTAAAATATTTTTACCAGAAAAAAATGTTATAGGGGTTACATCAGTAATACAAAAACCAGGACTAGGTTATCAAACAATACCATCCAACAGTGAGTTTATATCTACATCAACCAATAAATGGTACGAAGTAGAAGCTTTAGCTCAGAACGAAGTATTTGTAATAGACCCATCAATACCAGCAGATATACCAGGAGTTAAAGTTGGTAAATACATAACCGTACCCCAAAGATTTATAACTGAATTTACACCAGAAGGATTTTTTCATTTAACATTTGGTAGTGGTAACCAAACATCACAAGATTTATTGGATAACTTTTCTTCTAAAGGGGTTAAACTAAATATGTCTAAATTTTTAAATAATATAGCTTTAGGTAACACTGTTAACGCAAATACTACATTATTTATACAGTATAGAGTAGGTGGTGGTAAAGCAGCAAATATTGGTGCTGGAGCCATAAATAGTGTTGGTGTTATAGATTTTGTTGTGGGTGGACCAAGTCAACAAATAAACCAAACAGTAATTAATAGTTTAACTGTTACAAATACTACAGCTGCAATTGGTGGTGCAAATCAAATGACACCAGATGAAATAAGGAATTATATATCTTTTAATTTTGCAGCACAAAATAGAGGTGTTTCTATTAACGACTATGTTTCAAAATTAAGGACTATGCCTGCCACATTTGGGGCACCAGCAAAAGTGGGTGTCACAGAAATAGAAAACAAAGTTAATGTAAATGTACTTTCTTATACACCGGACGGTAAATTAACTTCCCTAGTTAGTGAAACACTTAAAAGTAACATAGCAAATTATTTGTCTAATTATAGAATGTTAAATGATTACGTAGTTGTTGGAGCTGCTAGAGTAATAGATTTAGCTTTTTCTATTGACCTCATACTAGAAAAAAATGCAAACGAAGGGGAGATAGTAACTAACGTAATAACTAAAGTAAGTGAATATTTTGCTGTTGATAAAATGGAGTTAGGTGAAGATTTAGCTTTAGGTAGTCTAAGAGCATTTATAATGACACAACCAGGTGTACTTAATTTAACTGATATATTAGTTTTTAATAAAGTCGGTGGAAACTACTCACAATCAGTAACAACACAACCATATGTTAATGCTACCACAAAACAAATAGGACTACTAGATGATACCATATATGCTCAACCAAATGAGATACTACAAATTCGTTTTCCAAACCAAGATATCGCTATAAGGTACAAAAAACCAAGTAAACCGGTCCTTTAATAATCTTTACTATAACCGCATTTTGTTTACTTTTAGTTTTGGTGGTTGAAACTATTTATCTTATAAACACACCATAAATGCAATAAATTATTTTATGGAGTTATAATAGTATAAATTATGGGTAAATCATTTAGAGTAAGGACGGATGTTAGACGTGGTGGGGCAAAAGACAAAAATGTAACTTTTGAACTAAAACAAAATTTCGATTTATTAGAAATTTTAAGTCTTTCGTTAACACAACAAGAGGTCTACACACGTATGTGTGCTGATTTTGGTGTTGTGATAGGTAGGGTAATCACCAACGGAGGATTCGGGATACCAAACGCAAAAGTTTCTATATTCGTACCACTAAGTGAGGAAGATGAAGGAAATCAAGTAATAAAACAACTTTATCCATTTAAGGAACCATTTGACACAACAGAGGATGGTAAAAGATATAACCTTCTTAGTAGTGAACCAAACTTCGACTGTCACGTAACAGTAGGGAGTTTTCCAACACTAAATGACGTTTTAAATAAACAAGACGTTAAATATGTTTATGACAAATATTACAAATACACAGTAAAGACTAACGAATCTGGTGATTTTATGATATATGGTGTACCAGTAGGTGACCATACTATTATAATGGATGTTGATGTTAGTGATATTGGGTGTTTTTCTTTATTACCAGAAGATTTTAAGATAAAAGGGTTTGCGGATTCCGACTTCGATGGTGCAAAATTTAAAGATGACCAAGTAATAAACAGTTTACCCCAAGTACTAAACCAACAAAAATCGATAGATGTTCGACCTTTTTGGGGTGATGAAGAATTTTGTAGAGCCGCTATTACTAGAGTTGATTTTGATTTATCCGTAACCGGATTTAAATTAGAACCAAACGCAGTCTTTATGGGTAGTACAGCTAGTGATACAGATAAGGATTCTGTTAATAGAAATTGTAGGCCTAAAGCAGCGATGGGTGAACTATGTAGTTTAATATCCAAACCAGGAATTATAGATTGTGTTAGGTATACACCATTTTTCAAAGACGACCCAAACGCTTATCCAGCATATACCCTTGGAGGCTGGGGTGCACCGATAGGTGGAGAAGTACCTATACTTGAAAGATATTACCTACCAAATGGTGGTAGAGTAATAGACGATAGTGGTTCATTCTTAGTTCACATGCCAATGAATATGGATTACATGGTAACTAATGAATTTGGCGACATGGTATTATCAGATGACCCAACTATAGGAGTACCAACTAGAACACGAGTTAGATTTAGAATAAGACCAGAACAGGCAACAGGGAGTGCAAGACAAAGAAGAATTGGTAGTTACCTAGTACCCAACATTAGAGAGTATTATGACCCTTGGCCTCCAGCTAATGTTGATGGTGACTGGCCTGGAATAGACCCTACCTCATACACTTTTTCTGTGGAATATAGTGACTATAATCCTTGGGCACAAAGAAATATGATGCCTGCAGCGAAAGACGTATTCTATGATATGACTTTTAATAGGGTATACACCTATTCACAATTTCACGACCACATTAAACATGGTGGTAGGAGACAATTTGTAGGTATAAAAAATATATTACCAGAATCAGACCAACAATGTGCTACAACAGCAATGTTTTTTCCAATAAACAGTGCGGTTAGAGCTCCTAGTTTAATGGTATTTCTATGGATGTTCCTAATAGATTTTTTAGGTATGATTTATATGTTCCTAACTCTGCTAGTGTCGACACTTGCTTTAGTTTTAGGTATAATTTTAGGTATAGTTTTGGTGATAGTTTATTTTATATGTGTAATGTGGTGTTTCATATACGACATTTATATTGGTATTTGGGGGTTTACCATATTAGATATGTCGGATATAATTCCTGCTCCACCTGACGATTGTGGGGTTATTTGTATTTTTTCTTCTGACTGCTTCGGATGTGGAGCTGCTTGTAAGTATTTTGGTTTAAGGACTGGATTTGTTTTATTTACGTTAAGACAAACAAAATATCCAGAATGTGAAAAGTGTATGTGTAGAACTATGGGTGACCCAAACACAGAAGATTCTTTAAACTTTCTTGCGTCACAATTTATTTGCCCAGGAGACTTGCCAGATGGGGCCCAGCAAAATTATGCACCCCAACCCTGTCCTGTGGGTGATGCCGACCCAGACCCTAATAGTGGGCCTACTTGGGCTCACGATTGCTGTCAAGTACCAGAAGAAACAAGAGTGTGTTGTCCTGACCATTATGGATTTAATTCAGCTGACCCTAACGACCCACAAACAAGTGGAACTACACGGGATGGAATTGCTGGTGGTGGGTGTTACGTTAAAATAATATGTTTTAACCCTGGATGCCTACCATTCAACTACAACCTTAGAGTTTTAATTGAGTGGACTAGAAGAGAAAAAATATCACAAGCTTTATGTAACGGTGTTATGAATTATTTCTGGGAAAATAGTTGGGTAAGTGGATTCCTATATCAGTTCCAGTTTAGAGCAAAATTAGAATATGACCAAGTTAATGATACCTATGCTAGTTCAGGAACTAAATATTGTAAAAAATTAGTATACCTTCACCCCACTGAACATACTTTTTATTATAGGTCTACACCGTTTAAAGTTACAGAGATAGGCCCATTAGATGGTAGTTTTATTGGTGATGATGATGGTGTTTACAATCCTTGGTGGGCTTTTGCTGGTAGTAGTGGTAGTAACCATGCAACTGGTGACCAAGCTAGACACATACTATTTCCAACAACACTAGTCGATATGGGGTCAAGAAACCAATGTATACAACAAATATGTCTAGACCCAAAATACGCTAACGAATGTTCAGTTACAGACCAAATAGGTAGTACAACATTCCAAGACATTACGGAACTTGTTTCAGATGCATACAATCTTAAAATGCAACAACCTGAAGCCTCGTTATCAACCTTTTTCCCACGACCAGAATTTGAAATAGGTGGTGATGTTGCACAAGCACTAATGCAAAACTGTATGTTAGGTGTTGAGGGTTACGAAGCAAATATGGGTACAACAGCTTGTGACTGTGATTATGACACACAAATGTCTACACCCCCAGCAGACCAACCACCAAATAGTGGTTTAACATACCCATCACCTAATTTTACCGGTGGAACATACATACAACACGCTCTTAACGTAAATGACATAAATAATGACGCTACATTTACACATACCCTTTTATGGGAACCTTTATTATTTACTACGTCCACCCAAACTATTATGAGTGGACCAGATTTAATAGATTGTGTCACAATGGAATTATCCGCATCTAGTCAAAACGTACCATTTTATCCATGGCATTTAGCTGCGGCAGGAGCTGCCACACTTGGTGGTCAACCAATTGGTGGTTATGGGAATGTTTGGAATGATTGGTTAGGTACCGTAGGTGAATATAGATATGCTTTTGGTATACCTGGTCCAGCAATGTCGATATTACCAGCAATTGAGTACGCAACGGCTGAAGGAGCAGTACTACACCCAACCAATAGTCCCTCACCACTAATATTCGACGGTAATTTCCAACACTATATGGGTAACCCACCCTTTTCATACCCACAAAATAATTATCCAGTAATGAATGGTGTTGTACCAGCTAGTGACTCTTATGTGTTTTCACAACCACTATTTTATTATTTTGGTTTAAGACCAGGCGCAACATCATTTAACACATTTGTTAGAAAATATATAGATGAAGAATTAGCTGATACTGTAATATAATGGCTGACGACAAAAATATAAGAATAGTACGTGGGGAGTCTAAATTTGCAGGCTCACCTAATAGAGAACTAAAATTACAACCTTATTTAGATGCAACAAATAGACAACTAAATGAAGGTGATAGAAACTTAGTATTAAATCTTAGAGACCAATTTGATTTTGAACGGTCATACTCAACCATATATAGACTATATGGTAAAATAGATGTTTTATATAACAACATTATAAGTGGGACAACACAAGACACTGATTTTATGGGGTCAATGTACTTTATACCAGATTATATTGGTTGTCCACAAACCCTAGGTGTTCCACCATCAAACTGTTCCGGACTACCCCCAGCAGACACATTTTCATTTATACCACCAAAAAGATATGGTATAACTTCAAGTCACGCGGGCTGGGAACCCCTACTCGCATATCAAGATAATTGGGTACAATATATATCTTATATCCATGACGCGGATACACAACAAAATATGGAGTATTATACTGATTACACAACTTCCTCTGGTATGCAATTCGTTGCTGGAGATGGAATACCTTTTACAGTTAACATAACTATAACTGATGGTAAGGAAGTGATGCAAATAATTACACCTGTAAAACACAATGTACAACCAGGAGAATACATAGAATTCCAATCAGGGGCAACTACATTCGGAAGTAACCCACCTAATTTAGTGGTAGACGTACCTATAGCTGTAACTTTCCCAAGTCCATCTGGACCACAAACAATATTTAAAGTAGATTATTTAGGTAATGGGTTGGAAAATTCAGAACACTACGTAATTAATGTTACAACATTGGGGTTAGACGCTGCTTCTATACCGACAAAACCCGTAGGTACATTAAAAAGAATACTTAACCCAGACAATATGTTAGAAACAAAATCTGAATACTATTGTCAAATACACAAACTAATAACCAATCCAACTGATTTTACATTTGATAGAACAGCTTTTGAAAGGGGTATCTATAATAAAAAAGGTAGGGTGTTTCCCGCAAAAAGAACCCCAAATTACTTAACAAAAACTGTAATAAATCAAGAATACAATTCGTATTTGTGGAACTCAAATATAAATATAAATAGTGGTGATTATTATGACCATCTAAATAGACCTTTAACCGATTTTTATTTAACAATTTTAACCACAAATAGAAACTTAATTTGGGATTGGGATGCTGGTGGTAATTCTAGTCCAGCTGGATATGGTTGGGGTTGGAACTTTAAAAAAAATGGTGTGGTAGACCCATTTGTAGATAACGCAACCAACCCAGTTAATCTAACTCAAAGTGGTAACTTAGGTGTCACACCATTACCATTAAGTGGGTCAACTTTTAGGGGTGCATTTGCTGAATACAACCCTTTTGAATTAAAAGAAACAATAATTTCACAAATAGGACATTCATTAAAGTTTAATGTAAATACTATGTATAAGGTTGGTGGTGCTCAATATGACCATGTCGATTCTATATTTAAGTACAACCCACATCACAGAATACCTATAAGAAAATTATCTAATTATATAAGTTATAATGATAGTCTGTTTACATCCCCCCAGTATGCTGTTTATTCTTTATCAGAGGAAACATTTAGGTGGAGAGAAATTTTACCGGTAGAAGTTTATGAAGATGGGGTTAATGGCGTTAGTTATCCCTATCTAAATGATGCACACTACCCCTATTATAATTTAGAGTTTAAAATAGAGGCAGTAGGACCGGCATTACTAGCACTTACCTCCGAAACATTAACTATACTAACTGAATACACAGATGGCTGTCAATAGATTAAATATAAAAGCTTCCACCGCGGACAAATCGATAATAATACCGATAGGCCAAATTTTTGACGAAGTTGGTAATGAACAATTGGTTAGGACTTGGGAAGAGGTTGAATTACAAGACAATATAAATGTTATACAAGATTATGAAACAACTAGATACGCCTACGCTAATAATATTAGTGCTAATACAATATCGTACGCGTTTGAATTCTGGGATAGTACAACTTCTTCATATGTAGATAATTTTAATGTGTTGGGGTTTTTAGATAAAGATTTAGCAAAACCTAAAAAAGCGTTTACTAGAAGCTTCTTTAAGTTTGATTTCTATGATTCACCACTAAGAAAAGAACAAAAAATAATGTTCACCAACATACTACCATTAAATAATTGTATAAAAGAACTAAAAATTATCATTCAAAATGAAGACCCTACGGAGTATTTTGCTCAACTAGCTGCAGACCCATTAGGTACACCAAAATACGGAGTATACCAACCAATCTGTCTTCTAGGTCCACTACATGGTAGAAGTGAAAATTATTATATACAATGGTTAAAAGATAGAGAATTAACAGAGATTGATACTTTTTACATGTCTTGTAAATTTTACAACGCAAAAACTGGTAAAGTAACTAATATGGTAAATGAGGCACCAACACTAAGTCAAATAACAAATGGTGAGGTACTGAGTTACCCAGAATGGTTCTACTACCAAGTTAAATTAATTATAAGTACTAGTAACTCATCCACAACAGTACCTAAATATCGATATGTGGTTACTAAATTTAATGAAGCTATTATGGCTTTAGGTAGTGGTGGTGCTGTAGGAAATGGAATACCGGGAGGAACACCACCAGATGCGGTTCCAGGAACACTACTAGTACCACCATCAGGACAACCAATAAAATTTTATGAATACGTAAACCCTTAATATATGGAAGTATATAAATACAGAATAAAGAAAAGTAATCCTAGTGTTTACTGGACAGTACCTTGTACTGGAGGGACAAATTTCTACCCTATAAACACAAGTTCAAATTGCTCTGGGTTAACAATGTATAATTCAACGTTTAGCCAAGTACAAACTGCTTTGCAAGGAGATATGAATAATTTCCCTACAGAATTAACAGCTTGTTCGTCTAGTAACCCATGTATTTTATTAAATGACACAACTACTATGCCAGTATATGGTCCATCAGCACCATTAGGAAATGTACAACAAGTAGCATCTCCATTTTGTTTAGATGTTGAATCTCACCCTTATGTTATATTTGCTGGACTAAACCTATTCCAATCTGGTGTAATGACATTTACTGGTGAAAGTTATAATGACTTAATAAGTGTTTTTAGTTTAACAAATTCTACATTATCACAACCACTTAATACACAGACTACCGCAAACTTAACACCTAATACAATATCTTGTTTTTGTCCACAACCTGCTTTTGATGACCTATACCAAATACCAATAATGCTAGACCAAGATTATAACGATATTGGTCATTATGATGTGTGGGATGGAAATGTGGGACAAAAAGACATATTCTCTAATTTTTTAGTTACAGCAACCACCGCTTTAGGAAATAAAATAAAAATAACTAACACTACTGATTTTGGTTATTATAAAACATACCAAGACTCACCATATACTATAGATTGGGGTGACTGTCCCTGTGATTGTCTGATACCACCATGTGTAAATTCTTTTGGTGACCCTTGTTGTGAAACTTTACAATTTCCTAACCTAACTAACCCAGTACCACACACTTATGCTGGAGTCGGTACTAGAAGAATTACAATAACACATGAAAATGAGTGGGGGCCTACATCAGTATCTCAAGCTATAACAGTTCCATTCATGCCTTATAATACCTTACAATCTCAAGCTTATAACGCTACTTTAAATACTGGGATAGCTCCTAGTAACGCACCAGTTATAGGACCAAATGGGCCAGCAGGAACAAATACATATTTTGGGGCTTACCCTTTTTCACCACTGGATTCTGGTACAGATATATTACAGTATAGTGGAATGTCACCAATATTTGGTGGTGGAAACAATAGTAATTGTTTCGAAGTTACAGGTAACACACAAAGTCTACTAGGTGCATTTCAGTCATATAGCTCATTACAAACTGGTAATTTACCACCAGGATATCAACAAGGTGTTGATGTACCACTTATGGGTGATGTATTAAACCCAATCACCAACCAAATAGAACAGGGGGTGATGGGTCAAATTACAATAGAAAACACACAATACACTGCTTATACAATTACTATTGGGACTAATACACCAATTACTTTTTATGATTTTAGTAATGGGGTTACATTATATGAAGCTATTAGTTGTGGTTTAGATGCGTTTGCGTTTGGTGCGTTTGATTGTGTAAAGTGTCAAATAGGGGATTGTACCTATTGTGAAACAAAAGATGAATATATAGACAGAATAACAAATCTACCAGAACCTATAAGTTTTGACTCCATGATTAATACTAATTGGGGTGAATGGTCGGGTACAACAAATTACGTAAAAGGTGATATTGTATTTGATTCTACTTGGGGTGATTGTTGTTGTTATATGGCTGTACAAGATATAAACCAAACCGACCCATGGTCTGGAATTAAACCTACAGACATGGTTCAAGGAGTTTGGTGGTTTAACGGACAACCAACCGAACATATTTGGGAAGCGTGTACACCAGAATGTGAATCTTGTCCAGATTTTACATCAATACCTTGTTACGACCCAACCAATAGTTGGAATGCTTTTCCAACAACATTACCAGTAGGTCCAGCGGGAGTGTATGTTAATGGTAATTTATATTCCACAGGACAATTTACGTTAGGTCAATGGGGTAATTGTTATAGAGCTTTATCAGGTGGTACGTTACCACCACCATCAGGATTAACCAATAATACATATTGGGATTATATAGGTTGTTCTAGTTGGGTTTGCCCACCAGTATCAGCCTTAACAGCATCAAGTGTGTCGTGTCAGTTAGTTCCTGGAACCGGAATAACAAGTAGTGGTCCTTGTGCAACAGTAGGTTATACAGCTTATGAGGATTGTACAAATGATTTTTTACTTGGTGAATGTTGTGAAGATAGGTATATTTGTATAGACCAGTACTCTTGTCAAGGATGTTCAGCTATGACATCTGCACATCCATTATATAATGACCCTAGTGCCCTAGACCCATTACAAGGACCTGTTTTTGATAGTGAAATAGATTGTGTAGAGTGGTGTGAACCACCAGCTTTTTCTTGTATTACCAGTGCACCACAAAGTGGTGGTAATTGTTGTGGGTTAATTTCATGTATGGATGATGCTTTAAATGGTACAACTTTTTATGTTGATAATGTATTCCCAGTAATGAGTACATTACCACCCACACCTACCCCTTTTGCAAATTTTATAGATTATGCGGCTTATAATTTTGAGTTATTTTTTAGTCCTTTTACTATATCTGATTGTAATGCTGGGTTTACAAGCTCAACAGGAAACTGGAGTTATACTGGTTGTTGTGATTTTACTAAATGGGTTTATAATTGTGAAGAAGGTTGTAAACAAGTATTTGTTGGTAGTGGTTACACTACAGAAGCTGATTGTTACGCAGCCAACCCACAATGGATGGGGTTTAGTGCTACACCTTGTGGTTATGAATGTGACCCTATATGTGAACCATGTAACCCGTGTTATACTATAAATTGTGGATTCCCAACCTCAGCAGCTTGTGAGGTGAATTGTTCTTGTACAACTGAATGTTATGTGTGTGATTGTCTTAATGTAATTAATAATACTTACACACCTTGTTACCTATATGAAAACGCAAATGGTGTTCCTGACTGTCCTTATTGGCCAGTATCAAGTACTGGATTAGACTCTTGGGTACCAACAGGATGGATTGGAGTACCAACATACATGGGACCAGCTGAGTGTGCAAGTGCATGTACTTGTCCCGGTGGGTTTGATTGTTTTGTATACGACGAAACAGCAGACCCAGCGCTTGTTGGGACTACTTTTGCTGGATGTATGTATCAAGCTAGTGAGTACCAAATGCAACAACAAGGGGTTACTTGGCCAACAAACTCACCAACTGACCCACAGGGTAATCCTACCGGGTATACTACAATGGAGGAGTGTTGTAACGCAACAGAATGTTGTCGTGCGGTATGTGAAACCGACCCAGCACAAGTACAGTATATGAATTATACAGCTCTTACATCTTCCGGACCTGCATTACAAGGTGGTGGTGGAGGTACAATACCATGTTATTGGATACCACAATCAAATCCGGATGATACAGATGGGCCTATACAAATAAATTGTTGTTCACCAGCTTATCAAGCCAATGATGGTAGTGGAGATGCTGGTATAGCAGATTGTTTTGCCAACCACCCAAACATGCCATATTGTGATATGATAGATTGTGTAAACGCACTCTGTCCAGACCCAACAAACACTACAGGGATGACATGTTGTGAACCAATTGTAGAAACATGTGAGTGTGCATGTAACGATTTTATACTTAGTCAAGGTTGGCCTATTCCATTACTTGAGGCGGGTCAATGGACAAATAGTGAGGTTTATGACCAATGGGATATAGTAAGTTTTGGGGATGCAAACACCCCAAACTGTTGTTGGCTTTGTACATGTCCAGTAATCCAAAATCCACTACCAGGACAATATGATTGTAATTCTAGTTCTCCAGATGATGGGGACTACCCTAACGGACAACCAAATTGTTGGATTAGTTGTGAAAGAACACCATCTTATGACCCAGCTACACCAACACCAGTTATTGGTGACCCGTGTGGTCCTTGTGATGGACCATCAACTGCTCAAACATATAATTGTACTACGTCTGGATGTGTAACCTCTACTTGTGTATTTAACCCACCAGGAGGAGTTAACATTTCTATTTGGCAAACTCAAAATAATTGTTATACCGCATCTACTTGTAGTACCCCATTAGTTGGTACGGGTTATGACCAGTGTAGAGCGGATTGTTATTGTGCAGACCCTGGTCCACCAACAGGAGGTGCGTCAGAAATTTCAAATTGTACAGTACTACAAGATTATTTAAATGATATATATTCACCAGGAACAGGTAATTTAGGGATTTATTTTAATGGGTATTCACCATTCCCATTTACGTACCCACCAGTACAACCAGGTATAGTTTTCCAGGCTACCAGTTCATATTTTTGGCCTTACGATTCTTTAGATACATGTCAAATGCAATTATCTACAGGATTATTTGATTGTTGTACCGGTTCTACAACTGGTATAACTACCTGGGAATGTGACCATAGTTGTAACTGTCCTACAGTTGGTGGTAATCCTTGTATAGGTGGTGTAGGGTGTTATCCTGTTTATGGTACAGGTGGGACTTTCTCTAGTTTAAGTGGTTGCCAAGAATGGTGTACATGGGAATGTAACACTAATGGAGCACAAGTATGTCAATTTGTAGCTATGTCTTTAGCTCCAACAACTTACAGTTCAGCTTTAAATTGTGAAGCAGCGAACACTAACTGTGAATGTGGTAGTGTTGAAGAATGGTGGTGTGATTGGGCTGGTGCTGATGCTGGACTATATAATGCTCCAGGTTCACAACCATGCCAACCAAGCTCATTTTTTGTGGGTCAAGGAAATCCATATCAATCACAAGCAATTGGTCAAGGTGCTGGTGGACCATCAGACCCAACAAATAACTATAACTGGGCAGTTACCAATGGTAATTTACCAGTAGGTCAAGGATTCCCAACCCTAAACCAATGTCAAGAATCTTGTAGATTCTGTTGTGATTGTGCACCTCCAGGTTCAGGTCTTTGTGACTTATGTGGTGACCCACTAGTTTTAGCTTGTTCATGGGGAGACCAGATTTGTGCTGGTGGTACCCAATCTTGTGGTAGTGGACTACCAAGTTCTCTATCTCCAGGAGATTGTGGACAACAACAACTTTTACAAACAGGTACTGATACTTGTATAGAACCACAAACAGAATATTGTTGTCACGCTGTTGATGGATGTATATCTTATATTGGAGCCGCACCAACCGGAAGTGATGGTAACCCATGTGTTACCTTCTTTGGTACAAATGCTGCGGCATGTACTAATGAATGTAATTTTGTTTGTGGTGATTGTGTTCCTCCAGCGGGTGATTGTCACTGTCAATTTGTAAATTCTCCAGTACTACCTTCTTGTTCTCCTTATCCATTTAATAATATGGCAGACTGTGAAACTTACGTAACTACTTTAGCTTTAGTTGGTGACGCTGGTTCTTGTTGTAAATGTTACGAATGTTCTATAAATAGCCCTATAACTTATACTATGTATGATAGTGGTACCCTGACTTGGGTATTAGGTTCTACACCAGTTCTTATTAGTACCGGCGCTCTACCATGGGTATCTGGACAAGCATACTCGATAGGTGACGTTGTTACATATGTCTTTGATAATTCGGAATGTTGTTATGTTTGTGTGTGGGAGTATACACCAGACTGGACAATACCACCATACTTTTTCTATCAAGCTTATGTTAATGATGTAAATAATAGTAACCCAGTTTGGCCAGGTGGTGGAACAGGTAGTTTAATGTGGGTTCCCTGTGATACATCATGTGTACCTGGAGTTAATGTTATAACTTGGGATTGTATCCCTGGTGCCAATACTGATAGTTGTAGTAACTTAACCTTAGTAGTTCCTCCGACAACTTTACTAACCCCTCAGGATATATTAGAAATGTTAGGAAATCCAGTAGGTGTACCATACTTACAAACGACCCTGGTTAATACAATAAAATTCCCTTTTGGTGGATTTGCTTCTACCACAAATGCATGTATACATAACGGATTACCATTAGCACAAAATGGAAGTAATATAAAAATACATCCAAACGCAGCTGTGACGTTAGGAATACCAAATAATTACCCATCATGGACTAATATGATTTCTAATTTAGCTAGTGTTGGTGTAACTAACAATGCGGGTAATGTAGTTAGTTTATCTGATGATTACCAGAAGGTTTGTGAAGCTATAAATGTTTCTTACGGCTCATACCCAAACTCTACAAAATGTATGGACTTCCTACCAGACCCATGTACATGTACACAGGCTCCGTGTTCTTGTTTACAAGTAAATGGACCGACAGGAGCTTTTACTGCTCAAAGTGATTGTAACCTAGTAATAGGTAACACCCCTTGTTGTGGTAGTTGGATATGTCCAGGAGGACAGAACTGTGACTGTGTATTCGTACCTAACCTAACAACAGGATTTCCAACTCAGGCTGATTGTTACAACGCAAAAAATTGTTGTGAAATTACTTATCCAGAATATATATGTGACCAAGTTCCTGTTATAGGACCTGTAGGTGGTACACTACTTAAATGTGAATGTGTGACAGCAACAACAGGTACGGGAACTTATACTGGACCTAACGCTTTGTATGATTGTGAAAATGACCCAACAACTTGTTGTTCAGCTACAACAATGCCGAACAGATGGAAATGTACATCAAAATGTAACTGTGTTTTAGGTAACCCTTTTGACCAATATACCACCCTACATGATTGTCAAGTAGCTATAAATAACAATTGTTGTTATACAGGAGTAACTAAAGGTTGGGAATGTGTAGATTTTGGAAAACCAGTAGGATGTGATTGTGTACAAACCTCAACAGGATTCCACCCAACCAAAGCAGATTGTGAGGCTGTCACCACTGATTGTTGTTATACCGGTACCAGTAATTATGATTGTGTTCCAGGTAATAACGGCTTATGTAAATGTTTAATTAACCCATCAGGGTTTGGTGCGTACGCCACCCTATTTGACTGTGAAAACGGAATCCCAACATCAAATTGTTGTGAAATCCAAGGAGACGACTGTCAAGATGAGTGTTCTGTGGGTAACATATCACCAACATACATAAAACATGATGGTACCTATGTAATTGGATTTACACAAGTTTTCTCATTAGCAGCTACAAATATTTTAGGTCTTTGGTTGTCAGGAACTTTTTATAATATGATGGATACCGTTAAAGACCCTTATGACGACTGTTGTTATGTATTAGTATGTAATAGTTGTCATTTTGCGGGTAGTGACATAATGAACTATTCCCCTAGTCAGATATATCAGAACCACTTATTAGGAAAATATTATAATGGCACACAAAACCCTACATTTATGAGTCCAGAAATACAAGCTCAAAACAGAGGACCTATCTGGTGGCCTTGTGACCCAAAATGTCCAACTAGCCCGGTACCTATTGGGTATGATTGTATTAATTGTCCAGGAACTTGTAATTGTGTACAAAACAATACCTCATCAGCTCAATACCAAGGTCCAAACGCCTTAGCACTTTGTGTGGCAGATTGTAATCAAGGATGTGAAGATTGTGTGGTTACTTTAGCTGGTTATCTAACAGGACCTGTAGATTATGAGGGTATATGGTATTCTACATTTTCACCAGCATATGAAGAAAATGATTGTGTTACAGACCCAGCAGATGGGTGTTGTTACTGTTGTGTTTCACTAGTAGGTGGTCCAGGCCCAAGTGGTTCAGGTCCACAAAGCCTTACTAGAAGAGATGGTACATTCTCAGACCCAAGTCCGTGTGTACAAAACGTAAGTTGTGCTCAGGGGTTTGTGTGGCAAGGAGCTCCAGTATGTGCTTGCGTTCCGGATGGCCCAGGAAGTTCAGGGTCAGTCGGTGTTAAATGTAAATCCTATTACCAACCATCATTAAATGTTGGTGTAAATATAGGTAATAACGCAACGTGGATGGATTGTAAAATACAAACAAACGGCGACCCATGTGCATATGTGGGTACAGTAGATTGTAATAATTGTGATAATTATATGGCTAATACGTGGGGAGCAACATTACCACTAACATGGAAATCCAACCCAATAGCATACCAACACTTTGTCCCAGGTATGTGTGTCTATGACCCAACAGCTCAATGTTGTTATTGTTGTATGGAATCAGTTACTGGAGACGTGAATGACTTTGGTCCTGGTTGGATTGACCACGATGGTCCTGAAGGTCCGGGATTTAGTTCTACAGCTCCTTGTTCTATATATGACATGGATGGTGACGGTGTTTGGGAATTGTATGGTACAATATACCCCACAACTTCTTATGGGTGGGTTAGTTGTAGTCCTACATTGGGTGTCCCATGTGATGGAGGTGTAACGAGTATCAACTACGCTTGTTCAAATCAACCACTACTTGGTAACCCTGGTAATATGGCATGTACACCAGACCCAACAGGACCATACACTAGTCTAATACAGTGTCAAAATTCACCTTGTCCTCCCCCAGTAACCCCATGTAAAGAGTGTTGTGGGAAACTAAATAAAAATGGTACTTGGACTTACCAAACCCTACCCCAATCCTCTAATCCTTGTGATTGTCAGTTTTGGTTAGGTATTGGTTGGTCACCACAACCAGCAGCTAATTGTTGTGTACAAACACCATGTCCAGCGGGATGGACATGGTCACAATCAGACTGTAACTGTATACCACCTATAATGTCACCTGACGACCCTTGTGTACAAACCCAAAGTTGTAATCCAGCTACCCATTATTGGGATTGGGTTCAGTGTAAATGTGTTTTAAACACAGAACCTTGTATACCTAAAAAATGTAAAACTGGTGAAGTTTGGGACCCAATAAACTGTAGGTGTGTGGGTATTACCACAGAACCTGATGTACCAGTAGAAATTATGTCATAATGGAAGAAATAGAATTTGGTAAAATTTTTAAATTTGAAGTTGGGCCTATTAAAGTTAAAAAAAAATTATATAGGCCAACAATTAAAAGATTTGAAAAGTGGTTAAATATTATAAAAAAAGAATCTTATTTTAGTAAATTTGATATACTACTAACCGGTTCTTTCCCAAACTACATTAATGATAATCTACCTTGGAAAACTTGGGATATAGATATTATTTTAATTGACGACGGTGATAATAGTTTAGAATTAATTAAAAACACACTTGTAGATTTATCTAGAGTAGCTTTAGAAAAGTGTGATTTTTATATGGATGTTTATTATCAGAATAGAAAAGATGTTGAATTAAATAAAGTTTGTTATAGGGGTGGTATTAAAGACTGCAAACCATATAGTTTTGAAAAGGTGGGTCTGTCTTACGCACCACACGTTAAAAGAGACGATGTAATAGTATCTAATTGGAATATTGACAACGAACTTATAGAGGGGTTATGGGTTAGTAGACTACAATTTCCATCCAAAAAACAAATACAAAGAATCAACATGGGATTTAAATATGATGACGAGATTTACCTAAGAGACTATAAAAAAGATTTTTCATTAATAAATGAGTTAGATAAATAAGTGTTATGATATTTATTATAAAATAACTAATGGCATTAACTGAAGTAAAAGTAACGGGATGTATCCAACCTCTAACAAAATTAGAGGTATTAATGAACGTTTGCCAAAGACCAGAAGTAAGGTCAAATATATTTATTGAAAGAGGTAAAATAACGGTATTTGAAAAACAACAAAGATTAGGTCAAATAAACAGTATTGGTGATTTAGAATTACATGGTTACGGATATTATAAAGTAGAAAAACAACCATAAAATATGGCATTAGGAGCATACGGAATTAAAAGACCAGCAGACGTAAAAGTCGAAGATGTACAAATAATAGTGCACCAACAAGCTGATAGAGATGCTAGTTCAGCTACTGCTGTTTTTGAAATTAATGCTGCAAGTGTGTTATCTCCAGTATTACATAATGGATTACCTAGTGGTGGTCCCGCTGGTGAAATACTAGGTGGGTTATACGATTTAAAATTACCATCAACAGTATTCTCTAATAAAGGTATATATACCGTGTATATAAGACCATTGGAAATTAGAACCACTATATTAGATTGTGGTATCCTATCTTCATTACCAAATGTAAAAGGTCTAGTTTTCGATTTAAATAGTGTACCAGCACAGTATAGAAATAGATTCTCCCCTATGGATTTAGTTGGGTATAGAATAGAGTATTTAGATGCCGACAGTGGTGCAAAAATAAATAATTTTTACCGACTAGTAACTTCTAATTTTTATTGTACAACAGTAGAACAAAATAATACAAACCCAAACCAAACATCACCTAGATATGTTTACACTAACGCAAAAACTAATTTAATTTATTGTACTTTAACACCTACTAGTGCACCATCAAATAACCCAAACGCAATACCTTTTATAGGACAACCAGGACAATCAGTCATAATAACTAACACTTACTTTAATCCAACAGTACTTGATATAGAAATGGTGGACCACGATTTCGAAACTCTTGCTATAGCATTGTACGGAAATCAAGCCAAATCTATTGATAATGGAATTTATACTTTATATGATTTATCAGGAACCAACAACATATACATGCAATATGACTTATATGAAGTTAGAGACCAATTTAACGGACAATTATATGAAGTAAAACAAAATAGAGGAAACAATATTGATTTTAGTCAAATGTTTAGTACAATAACTAACTTTTAGTAATTATGGCTAGCAATAGATTCCGATATCCACCAGCTCCAAACAACGGAGGTGACACCTTTAGTGATTTTTTAGTTGGTAATCAATTTATGGGTTCACAACAAATGACCCTTGGGAACTTTTATACACAACCATCATATAACCAACCATCTACCCCTGAATACAATTTAGGTAGTTTTTCAAATCCAATTACGTTATCTTCTCTCAATGTAGAAAATTTAACACTTGCTCAAAAACTAACAAGTAATAATTTAGAAGTTTTTGTTAATAACGATATGAGTGAAATATCTAGTTTTGTTCTATATGGTTCTTTGAAAAAAAGATTAGCGGTGGCAACACAGAATATAGTTAATTTTTTTCCAGCAGCTATATTTGTAGATGGTGTTAATATAAATTATGTTTCTGGAAACACAACAGCGTATGACATAATTTATAACTTAAGTACGGAAGAAACAACATTTAAAACAAATGTAAATACACTTGCTAACCCATTTAGTATTGAATTTACAACAAATGGTAATCTTTTAAATGGTCCTATAAGTGAAGAACAAATAATAAATAATTTTACAATGTATGGGTTATCTGCGGACACACTACTAAGGATTGCAGATGGTACAGTATCACCTATAAGAAATTTAACAAAAGAATTTAAAAAATATAGTTTAAGTTTTAGTGGAAAGGTTGGTGAAAAAGAATATAGACTTAAAGAATTTAAACCACAAACTACCAGTAATACATATTTAGAAGTTACTGTAAATGGGAACCCATTTAATTTACCGGAAACGGGAGGAACAATAGTTACTAGTTCTATAAAAACATTTTACATAAAACCAACACAAAACCAAACAGAAGAAGAGTTAAAAAATCTAAGTAATGTAGAAAGATTTTTATTAAATAGAGATGTAACACCAATATACACCTCAACATTCCAAGTAGTTAAAGAAACGGTAAATGGTGTAAAATATTATGATAAGGTAACACAAACTTGGCCTTTAGAGGATAATGTTAATATAGATATAGGTAGTGATAGATACACCGATTACTTATTAAAATTAGCAGAGTTAGGTGATGAAATAGACAGAGAAAAAACCAATCTAATCTCTAGGTTTTTAACTTCACCACAACTAAAAGAATTTGATGGGACCAATCAAAAAATAGAAAAAACATTACAAATATACGGTAGAAGTTTTGATGATATAAAAACTTTTGTGGATGGGATAGCTTACATGACCAATGTAAGTTATGATGGAAAAAACAACATACCAAACGAACTAATAAAAAACTTTGCAAAAACTTTGGGTTGGTCAACACCTAGTACCCTAAATAACACATCATTTTTAGATAGTGTTTTAGGTGTAGAAACTCCAGAATACTCCGGTACTAGTGTTTCACAAACTCCAGCTGAATTAGATATAGAATTATATAGAAGAATATTACTTAATACAGCCTATTTATTTAAATCTAAAGGTACTAGAAAATCTATAGAGTTTCTTTTAACTTTACTAGGTGCACCAGAAGCTTTAGTTGAATTTAATGAATATGTGGTATTAGCTGGTGCACCGATTAATATGAATCCAGGAGTGCGATTTAATTGGTCGGACAAAACAAATACTGGTGTGGTTGCGGAATATCTACCAATACAGAACAAATTTGATTACCAATGGCAAAAAATATCAGGTGGCTCGTACACAACAGAAACACTAAACTATAGTATACCATTTAATCAATACTACATTTCTACCGGAACAACATTTAACCCGTTTGTTCTACCAGACTACCCAATAGATAGTCAAGGTTACCCAAAAAAACCAAGAGTAACAGAAAACTACTTCTTTCAAAGAGGAGCGGGTTGGTTTGAAATGACCGAAGAACATAAATCTAATTTGGTGTTAGATTTAAGTGCTTCTACCCTTACCGGGTGTACACCTAATCCAGTAAGTAAATTTAGAGAGTTTACTTGGGGTGGTTTCTGGACTATGGGTCAATATTCTAATTTAGTAAATTCACCTTATTTAGATAGGTTTAGAAGATTTCCACACATGTCATTCGGTTTTGGTCTTACTAGAGTAAATGACGATAAAAAATCTTGGGTACTAAAAGAAGGAACCCAATACCGAGACTATTCATTTAACAATAGAGACGCATACTACCAAACACAAAGTGAAAAACTAGTTTTAAATGTTAAAAATGTGGACCTAACATTAAATATAGGTCAAGGATTAACATATGATGTATGGCAACAATCTGTTAAGTCAAATTGTTTCTTTAGTGGTGGTACTTTACCATATCCATATCCCAGACCTGGTGGTGTGTGGGATTCTACAAACCCACAAATAAACGCAAAAACATTAGATTTTAAAACATTTAAAAACCATTTTTGGAAAGTATTTATCGACGCAAAAAATAGGATGACCATAAATGATGGAAAAACAGGTGGATATCCTACCCTACAACAAATTTATTTAGATTATCTAAATACTAACTGTGGTGAAAATAATCAGTACACCTACCAAAAAATGATTGACTATACTCTAGCTTTAGGGGACTACTGGATAAAAATAGTAGAACAAATGTTCCCAGCTACCACTTTATGGACTAGTGGGGTTAAAGTAGAAAATTCTGTATTTCACAGAGATAAATTTGTTTATAAATGTTTTAGTGTTAGTGGTGACTCACTACAATCGACACTATCCTCAACTTTTAATGTTTCTAGTACTGGTTTTACAGGTTACGCATGGCCTTTATTTAGTAACTCAGCGAGAATGATGTCAATGCCTACTACACCACAAGCAGGTACCACTTATTATAATAATTTACTATCGGGTACTAGTACCGTACCACTATCTAGTTATGCTAACTCCTACAATATTAACAACCAAGGAACAACTATAGGGAGTGCACTCTTAGGTAAAGAAACAAATAAATTAGCAAATAGTTTCCAAACCAACAAAACAAAATTTACAACAAAATCACTATTTACAAAAAAAGGTAGTACCGATAATTTATTATGTGTAAAAGGACTTAAAGACTTAGGGTTTGATGATTTAAGTTGGTTAGAAAACTATACATTAACACCTACAGAAAATATACAAACTGGTAGAAGGGGTGTTGGTAGTGGTATAAACACAAGCACACCATCCGGAGGTGGGTCAACAGGAGGTGGTATGTCTACTGGTGGTGGTGGAGGAGGATATTAAAAGTTATGGCGTCTAAAACATATAAAACATACATAGATTGTAGAATATTAGGTGAAGAAATAAAATTCATATTTTTAATTTCTAATGTGCCAGGGAATACAACCAGTAAATCTTACAATAAGAAAAAATGTATAACTATAACATACAACACAAACAACCTAGTAGAGGCGATTTGTATGTATCAAGGTGATAACGAAAGGTTATTTTTAAGGTTTAGTAGTGCCCATTTAAAAATAGAAAATAATTTAAACTTATTTGGGTTAAGAAAAACCGACCTATTCCTAGAAGTTTTTAAAACTAATAAGGGGGTACATGGATTTGAAAGTGTTAAAGGTAACGGATTTGGGGCTTTCCTAAGTCACCCAAAGTATTTCTCAACTAAACAAATAAAAAATACTACTAGAGGTGTTGGAGCTATGCTACCATTTGAACAAATTGTTATGGGTAAAATGCACTCACTACAAATGCTACTTCCAGGAGCCAACATAACCAGAAATATAGCTAAGTCCTACTCTTTTGATATGGACATACACATTCAATCTGAAGGTCAATACACAAAATCACTAGGGTTTAAAACATACAAAGAAGATATAACAATAGTAGAAGGTACTGAAACACCAATTACAACACCAAAACAAATAATTAATGTAACTAAAGACGTAAAATTACCAACTACTTATATACCATTGACTAGTAACGACTTAGCGTCACGTGAAATAATTTTTGACTATAATAAAGAATTGGTTTCACAAAACGTAGACGCGGCATCACTAACTTTAATTAATAGTAATGTTTATACAATAGCAAACCCAAAAAATTTAAATACAAATTTAGAATCTGTTGGTCTTACAAAAAGTAATATTATTGAAATACCTTACAACATATCTAGAGAAGTTGATTACGGTAAAATAAAAACTACTAGAAAAATATTAAAAAACGGAAAAGAAATGTATCCTTTAGGGTGGATTAATGAATTAAGGGATAATGAAATTGTTTCTAGGAGTAATAAATGTCTTTCATTATCTTTTAACAACAGAGAACAATTAATATCTTTTTCCGAAAAATTAAAACAACAACAAATCGGTAATGTAGAGACCTACCCAGTAGTTAACACACAAGCTGACAGTAGAGACACAATTTATTTACAGAAAAAAACTTATACTAAAATATCACAGTGGATTGAAAGGTCTATGTTAGATGAATATAATGATGTTAAATTTACTTATGATGGTGATTCTTACATAAAAACTATATTAATTTGTCCACGAAAAAAGACTAAAATAAATAACAACGCGGGGGTATCAAAAGAAATGTATAGTGACGGTACTTTACTAAGACAATTAAACGGTGAACCATATGTGGGAGACTATCACTACAACCCAAACCTAGGGCCTGTTACCGGTAAAGATAATAAAAGTACCAATCAACAACTTTTAACAGAGTTATATTGTTACGCACCTATCAGTGCAAACAGTGTTACAGATTTTTATTTAACTACTTATGGGGTTAAAAAAATTGATATATATTCTTCATTTACCTCCACGACTTCTTCTAGTTATGAACCTAATTACACTTACGATTTACATATAAGTGGAGATTCATTTTCAGCACACACAACAAGTACTGGTACAACTTCCATACCTATAAGTAATATGGACAGAGAATATGTTTGCCCAATGATTAATGATGTTAATAAACAATACAAACCTTATAGTTTTAGTGGGGTGTACAGTGGTAATTCTGGTGGTTCATTGGCTTTAGACGAAAACAACCCTAAACATTATATGACTTATACTGTTAAAAGTAGTGGTGTGTATAGATTTACGTATAAAGCATTTTTAAATGTTAAATATACAGATACAAAATGGTGTGACTATGTTAGTCGTATATGCCCTAGTACTGTTACAGCAACGACAGGTACGTTCCCACAAAATGACTACCAAACAAAAAGATTAATTAACACAGCAATTATACAGGGTGGGGAAGATGAGACAAGAACGATATTACAAGATACTGGTGGAAAGGGTCACCCAGGTTATAGATATAAAAGACCAGGAGATGGTTGGTGGGACGAAACCCCAATCAATAGTGGGATAATGAAATTTAATTTTACAGCTTCTCTATTAAAATACCCAAGTGGGTCCACAACTACTGGTGTTGTAACAGGTGGTACCTCAGGTACCCCTAGTACAATTGTAAGTACTACAGTTAAAAGAGCAAATGTAGATGGTAGTGCTGATAACTACTTAACTTTAGATGTTAGTGAAAATGACAAATACTCTAACACATATAATGTTTGTATAACTACTGGAGCATCCGCAACAACTATATTTTCTAAACAAATACCAGTGATATTAGATACTGGTTTAATAAGTTTAGCAGCGGGTGAGATAATAGAATTAGCTTATGATTTAAATTGGGAAAGTATATCTAAAGGTAATTATTTTGGTGGCGGTGGTACAACTAATTTAGATATTAACCTAGGACATCAACTGGATAATTTAGGTAATAAAACAGCTTCTCCTTGGTATAGAGGTGTTAAACTATCCACTTCTATACTACACAAAAATTTATTTTTTGATTCTAGTAGAATGTCTATCCCTTTTACAATGAAGACTGATGGGATGGATAGACAAGTAAGATTGGACGGAACATTATATATATCTGACCGTAAATGTGGTAATATAAAAAGACCTACTATAACACCACAATCATTTTTAAACCAAACTTTTTTAGATAGTTCAGCTCCTAACCACAAACTAGTTTGGGATTTAAACTCACAAAAACCAGTAAATAACTGGCAAAACTTATTAGAAAATAACACAATAAAGGACTACCAACTAACAAACACTAATAATAAATTAACCGGTATGAAACAAGAAGGAATATTCTGTTTCTACATACCAACCTACAACAGTGAATATGGGGTAAAATGTGACTTTAATTTCCCACAAGTAACTCAATCCTACGTTATTGTAAATAAATTTAAAAACTTTTTTGGTAATGACTTAACCCATTACATAGTGGTAACACCAACATGTACTTTTTACAAACCATGTTCTACTACTAAACTTTTAAGTGATTATGATATCCTACATAAAACCAGACCAGATAGTTGGAAAATACAAAAAGTTGATAAAAAAATAACCATAGGCGGTAAAGAAGTAACCATAGTAAGTGACAATTCAGACGCTAACACCAAACCTAAAACACTTCCCAATCAGACAATATGCAAGTACTTTTGTGATTGTGGACAAGATGTTGCGGAACACTTAGAGATAGACCCAATTTATGGTATAACTGACATATTTACAGATTTAAATGGTAAAGACTGTACTGACTGTGTAGAAAATTCAAGAAAACACTGCAGTCAAATACACGCAAAATGTAAACCAGTAATAATAGAAGACTGTTCAGAACTTAAAGATTACGCACAATCTACAACTGAAACCGGAATACCAATTAAATTAAAAGGTACTCTTGTTGTCAACACAAAAACTACCACAACGGGAGACCCAAGAGGTAATGGTGAAGGTCCAGGAGGGAGTGGTGATGATGTTGAAACTGATGGACCTAGTGGTAAACCAACAGATGTTGTAAGTGAGTCATTATATAGTTGTAAAGATGGTGTTTGTTTTGAAGATAAAGAAGGTATTTACACTAGTTTAGATGAGTGTATATCTAGGTGTAAAAGAGAAACTAGAGGTGGTGGAGGTCCACAACCACCTAAAGACCCAGATAACCCTATAGAAGATTCAGCTAATGAAGCGGTTATAGAAAGTAAGGAAGTGGTAGAAAAGGGGGTTACAGATAAACCCACCTCTAAAGAAGAAATAACAAAACTACGTCAAAAGTCTATAATAGAAAAAGAGAAATCAGGCATTTGTAAAACAGGTTATTACTGGTGTGAAAAAAGAGGGTGTATACCATTAAAAGAAGAATGTTAAAAATAGTTAAATAATGGCAATATCGTATGTAGGTAATATGAAATTAAATGGTTACAGGATAACTAACACTTTAAGTGGTTCTTGTAATGGTAGTATCATAGGTGCAAATATATCAGCATCTACTAATAGTGCACCATACCTTGTTAGTTGGTCGGGTACTAATACTTTATATACTGCCAATACATTTGATATTAGTAATTTATGTGCTGATAATTATGTTGCCACTATAACAGATTACACTGGAGCAACAGCAACTACAACCATAACATTAAGTGCTTTTACAGTACCAAGTATAGACGCTAGTTTAACAAATGATGACTGTATACTAGACCCAAATAAAAAAGGGACCATAACAGTAACAGACTCCACAACCACAACACCAACATACACTTATGAACTAAGAAAAAATAATAAATTGTTAGACATATATTATGGGGATACTGGAAACACTACCCATTCTTTTAGTGGGATAGAAAATGGTTTATATACTGTTACGGTTATGGAAGAAAAAATAATAGATTTTGATACTAAACCTTCTCAGAGTGGTTGTACAGAATATAATTTTAATGACGGTGGGACCCCGTACGGTTGGTTACTACCTAACGTTATTGGTAACACTTGGGAAAATTTTATACCAAATGCACCATTTCACCTTAGTTTCCTACCTGGTTCTCCTGGTTGGGGCCCAGCAACAGGAGGAACTCAAATATATTATGAGATAGGTTTATTACCAGATGGCACAATAGATACAGCTAATCCTTATGTTTGGTTTTATACCGGTAATACTTTAACAAGAAAAACAGATTTAGGTCAAGACTGGTACTTAGGTGTTAGTGCTTTAACAACAGAAGAAGGTAATAATAATGTGGGGCCAGACATAGCTAGAAGTGTGGGTAATATAGGTAAGTTTTATTACAATAGTATAATAAATAAATTTGTTTATTTATGGCCAAGTTATGGAGCTGTACTTAGTTGGATAACATATGACCCACGTGAAAACTATGGGATACCAGGTAATCCCAGAAGCTCTAATTTAACAGGAGCTACTTCAGGATTTTCTATAACTAACTTATCAGCAGTTGATGTGACAGTTGACCCTAGCAGTGGAAACGTAGCTGTTACTTCAGGAATATACCCAGGTAGTGGTGAAGACGGCAAATTTTATGCAAGTTCAACAGCTAATAATGCGAGTGTTGGTGGTATGTTAAGTTTATGTACTTACAATAATTATTCATGGCAAACAACATTTAATGCTACAGCAGATAATGATAGTTTATATTTATTTTTGGCAGCTTTTAGAGACGATACCGCTAAATATGGGCCTTCAGGGGTAACATATAATTTATATTTACAGGCTAATGGAACAACAGGAAAAATTGCCATTGGTGTACAAGCCGGTATGAGTGGGTACGGAATTAAAAGAGACGGATACCAGTTTAGAAATTGTTTTCAAGGAGCGTGTATAACACCCAACCCAAACGCTGGTAAAGTTACATTGGCAGGATATGGTACTTATTTAACACCTTTTAGTGCGGGAACCGGAGCCTGGAATAATATGGGAGCTGTGAGAGTAAAGATAGACCGTACAGGGACTGTTGGGGAAAATTTTCATATACAATTTACGGAAACAATGGGTACCGGTTCTAGTGCAACCAGAGCGATAGGACAATCAAACGGATATAACCCAAGATACGATATTAACTTTAATCTTTTAGATACTAGTACTTGGTCAGGAAATACTTTTTCAGCTTATGATGATTATGATTTTATACAAAGATATGATTTGTGTAAGTTTTTAGGGTCAAAAAAAATAGGTTACGGTCAAGGTTCACAACCATCTCTAAGTTTTTATCATATAACATTTACAGGTAACCCATCACAACAAGAAATTATACCACCAGATTGTGGAAACAGCCAAGGACCCTCAAATACTACAACAATAACAGCTACTACAGGTACAACTACTAATATAATAGAAACTAACAATACTAGTAGTTATAGTTCTACAGAACCAAATGTACCAAAAGTTAACCCAAGAGTTAATGTGTCACTACAAACAATGCCATCACCAAGTGTTAGTATTGTAGGTTTAAGTAAACCTAATGTTAAATTAAGTACACAGATAGGCAATAAACCAGTATTATCAGTTTATAATGCAAGTCAAGGTGGTGGTGGAGAAATAAAAGTTTATTATGGAGGTAATAATACAGATATGTTATTGGGGAATATGTACCCTAAATTTAGGATATATCCTTATATTACAGAACAAGAAATGGTAGCAACAGCACCAGTATATGAAGCTATTTTTGATGTCATACCTAGTTATTATGATAGTAGTAGTCAGAGTAATATATTAAGTGCTAGTACTTTTATTCCTTGGTCTGGTTTTTGTACAGGAAGTAGTTGGGAGTATATCGTAAGACCTAGTTATTTGTTCAAAGATAAAACATCATCTAATGATGTGTGGATTGATACCGCTACATACCCACCTAATAAGGCAGTCTCCAATAGTCAAGATTTTTACATGGCTTTAGTTAAAGACCCACCTATACCAGTTCTAGCACTGGATAACTTTAGGGTACCACTAAATAGACCATCACAGTTAGTCTCAGAAAGTGTTGTGGTAGAGGGTATGCCCGAAACTACTAATTTCAGCGGAAGTCCCAATGAAGCTTTTAGTAGTGCAACGTATAGACATGATATTAGGAGTGCTATTGCTAGTATTCCTTTTGTCACAGTAAATGGTATTGCGGTCTCGGAAGGTGTATCAGGGTATACGGCTGAAGCCGTGGTCCCGATAGCTAATGACCCTAGTGGGCGTACTATCACTAACGTTCATAATTTTTTACCTACAGGTGATTATCGATTATCTTTAGGTAATAAATCAATAACATTTTTTCCAGAAACAGTACAAAACGGTGACCAGTTACAAATACTATATGATGCGGTAGGAGGTTCTTGGGCCGAATTCTTTACTGTACCAGAAACCGTAACCACCACCAACACTGAAATTATTTTTGAAGAGAATGGGTATTACTATGTTAATTTACAAAAACAATCATTAGGTGCAGTTATGTTCGCAATTAATGGTATAATACAAGGGGATGGGGTTAATTATGTTAAAACAAGTGATACAAGAATACAACTTTTAGAATCACCAGACACATACAAATCAGGTGATACTTTTGGGTTATTCTACAAAACTATTTATATGGTTGTTGGATTAAGTATGAACAAAGAACCACAGATACCAATAAATTACCTAAAGGATAAAAGTTTAATAGATACTATAAGGGTAAGGTTATTTAATGAAGATGGTAATATAGTACAAGAACTAAATCAAACAATAGCAGCAGATATAGTAGGAGCAGTGTATAGAACTTTTACTCTCCTACCACCAGCTCCTGGTAACTACAAATATAGGGTGTCTATAACTAGACAATATCCTTTATTAAATGGAGAAAGTGTTTACGCAACAAGTCAAACGGATGTAGTTCCATTTGAAATAACGAGAAATGTATTCTATTCACCAGACGGTATACATCCAAGCAACAGGAAGGGTCCAGGTGGGGCTGAAGGATTTAATGGTGCCTATTAAACATTTTGAAATAAAATGTATTTATGTATAAAGTAAAAAACTATGAGTTATATAATTAAAAACAGTACACAAGGAGCTATAGTAGCTCGTCTAACCGACGCCGGTAGAAAAAAACTATCAGAAGGAAAACTAAATATAGGATTATTCCAACTAGGGGATAGCGAAGTTTGTTACGATTGTTATAATCAAACACCATTAGCTAGTTCAGGTCTGCACATATTGCAAGCAGAACACAACGCACAGAACCTAAACCCAATGCCTGAAAAAAATAAAGGACACATAAAGTATCCATTAGCGGGTGGTTTAAGTAGTGGTGATACATTTGGACCAACAATCCCACAACACCAACAAAATGACGTGTATAACACAGCAACTCAGAGAGGGTTTTTTACTGGAACAACTGACAATACTGCAGCAGGACAAGGTAATTATACTTATTTTTCAGCCAATACGGGAGCATCTTACACACTATCGTCAAACTGGTTACTATGTACTACAGCAATTACTGGTGGTAGTCAAGTACATTTGACTTCAGCGGTAACAATGTGTTCACTACAACAATACTCACCAGTAATAGGTGATTTAATTTCAGTTACTTATGAGTTTTCTGGAGCAAACTGCTCACAACTTAATTATACCGCAGCTTCAACAACACTATTTTATCAAATAACAGCTGGTAATAGTAATTCAGCACAAACCAACGCTTCATTATTTTTAACATTAGATAGAACTATACCTAATTTTAGTGGAGTCACAACTCAAATGGATGATGTCTGTATGAGAGTTAGGGTTTACCCCGCTTCTTCTGCAAATCCTATGACAACAACTAGTATCTATAATACAGCTAATACAATTAGTTGTTGGTGTGATGACACACTATCTTTTAATAATTGTTGTGACACATCCAATACAGATGTTAAGATATGGAATATGAATATAAACTGGACACACCAAGTAGCGGGTGTAGCCTCACCAACAGCAGGAGTTTTTGTGGGGGTAGATAATTATGGGTCTAGTGGGTATTGTGGTTCTAAAGAATATTTTGGATTAGAGAGTAATGATGGACAATCTTTTACAGACCAAGTTATAGATTATTACCACCAATCAGTGGTGGGTGGAACTTTCTACTTTGACTCATTCTATAACACAAGAGTTGTTTTACCAGAAGACCAAAAATGTGCTGGGTTTATACACTACACCAATAACTCTACAACAGATTTTTATGGTGAAAAATTCGCAATGAAAGATAGTACAATGACAAGTATTGGTGAAGCTAAAAACTTTAAATTACATTTACCTTGGTTAATGTGGCATAAAAAGAGTTCACAAGGTTCGGGAATAGGGACTGGAGCAGGTAATGAAACAATTTTAGGGCAAACTTTTTATGTTGACCCACAATCATACCCAGCCGTATTCCCAATTAATCCACACCTAATGTTATCTAGTAAGAATATTAATATGAATGATGATGGTTTAAGGTATTATCATTTATGGGATGACAATATTGGTAGTGGTAGTACACCTAATAGAGTTGGAAAGGTATTTCCAGATTATAAAATGGTGGTTATAGATGATGAAGAGTTATTGACAGCTATGTCCTATAAGGCTAATAGAAGTTGGACTTTACCAGCACCTAGAACACAAAAAGTTCCAGCGGGTACAGGATGTCCTACTGGAGCATGTGCAACTTTTGGAGCTGTACAGACACCAGGTAGTACACTTCATATGACTTACTTATTTGAAAATAATATAGTTGGTAGTGCAGGTGTAGGTACCGGACTACATTGTAACTATTTTGTTAGTGAAATGTATCAACCACTCGAAACCGCATTTGATGTAGGGTTTACATTAGGAGCTGAGTTTCCTTATTTAAGAGATAATTTCTCTTTAACTGGGACTGGTTGGGAAGCTGATACATTACATATACTATGGCAACTTGTACCTAACGGACAAAAAATTTCCCCTAATGGATGGAATATGAAAAATATAACAGCAGAAATTCCAGGACACACAGTAGGGAATAAAATATCAGCAACAAACATAATTAATCAAACATTTTTTATAACAGGAAATGATACAGACTCAACATGTAACCCAACCCCAACAAAATATAATTTAGACAATTATATTAACATACCACAAAATGGGGACTTAGGTGGGTTAAATTTTGGTGATGAATACTTCTTTTACGGTAGTATAGAAACTGATATTATGGCCACTATATATGAAATGAAACATGTGGTGCAACTAGGAAACCAACAATACATCACATCAACAAACCCTACATGGGTAGATTATACAGCGGTTAATGGTTACACTAATCCTAGGTTAACTGAAATTGGTTTATATGATAATGAGAACGGGTTCCCAGACTTAATGGCTATAGCAAAATTGCAGTCACCTGTTGAACGAACAAGTACTCAGCAATTTACAATAGCTATTGATTTTTAATGGGGTATTTAGGGATTTATAATAATACATTATCTGGTAACACTTTTAGACTATATCTTTCAGATTATGGTAGAAGTGTTATTGGTACTGGAAACGGTTTAGTCGACTCTATTGTAAAATTTGGGTTGGGTGATTCGGATATTGATTATCGTAGATTCGTAGGTAGTGGTAGTTGTAGGGGTCAAACTGGACTAAGTGCTTTTACTGGTTCATGTTTTTATGATTTACCAGATATTAGAGGTGGGGAACCAACAGAAACTAAACAAAGTTTTGGTACACTACCCTCGATTTTTAGGGGAGCAAGAACTAATATTAAATCTGGAGTAGTATCCTTAATGGAAACCTCACTAGGTGTAGGACCAACTAACAATAGTACTCTTTGGGCAAACTATAAAAAACCAGTAACCCCACAAGAAATAGAAGAACCAAATAGCGGTAATTTTGATACTTGTTGGGAAGTTGGTGAAAACGTAACCGAATTCTACCCAACGTACTGTATAAGTTGTGCTGATTTTAATGGTGATGGTAAAGTTGATATAAAAGACCTAATAGTTTTTTTAAATTTAATTGGTTCTGAAGCAAAAGTTGGTAGTGAGTTAGTGGGTGATTTTAATGGGGATGGTAAAGTAGATAAACAAGATTTAATGATTTTTATGGAATGTTTGAGGTATAATAATAGAAGTATAGAAAGTTATTGTAATAATAAAGAAGTTTATTGTTTGTTATGTAAACATTTGGGGGGAGAGTCACCTTGTAATGGTGATTGTTTAAAATGTATATAATAATGATAAAAAATCGTTTAACAGATAATTATATAATAAGAGAATAATAATATGGGTTATATAAGTGCACAAACAGCAACAACATTGACAATTCAGTTAACTGAACAAGGTCGTCAATTAATGCTATCAACAGGCAGTTTCGTAAGTTTGTTTGATAAATTTGCTATTTCTGATGGTAGTATAGATTATAGAAACACACAAGCACATGGGGATAGTAGTAGTACATCGAATAATTCTGCACAATTAGGGTATCTACCCGACGCTACAGGACAAGACAGTAACTACAAGAACTCAGTGAGTAATGGGTATACCATAAATAACGCTATATGGCAAACACCAGAAGCAAATAAGGTATTCAACCGAAACAAAAAATATGTTTCTATTGGTGTTAGAGGTACCGATAATTTAGTCAAATACTATAGAAATGAAGTAGATATAGATGTTTATTTATCAGATTACTATGTTTTATGTAAATTACTAGCTTCAAAATACATTGATGACCATAAAGATATATTATCTTCGGCAGCAACAACAATATCTACCGCGATGACCAATTATTTTGAAAATACTTTAAATGTTCGTAATAATAGCGAGTACTTAAACTTTCTAAGTCAATTATCAGAACATGGTATAGGTCAATATATTGACTATGTAGACTCTGTTAAAATATATGATGGTACTAACTTTACCACAAGTAGTGTAAAATTAGTACCTTTAAAAGATAGTAGTTATTATAACGCAATTGCTATGGCCGGAGGAGCATTTATGAATAGAGGACAACATACTGGTATTGAGTTTACTGGTACAAACTTAAAAGGATTACAGTTACCGTCACCATTCTCCTTAGTGTTTTCACCAGGTTTAGATGAAAATGGTACAAGGTATTTAAGGGGTACAGGAAAATACGGTGTTGGATTTGCAGCTTTTGATGTGGGTTATTTAAATTGTGGAGGAGCAACAACATGGAATCAAAACGGTGAGTCGTACCCAACCTTTAGTATGGATAATATTCAAAATGGTTGGTTAAGTAATTTGGCTGGTGAAACAGAACCACTAATAGGTTTCGTTAGTTCTATAGACATGGAAAGAGAAATTAAAATAAATGAATCTGGGTTTAATAACGCAGCCTATAAAAATATAGATACTACAATACCAACAACAAGACTAGTTATTAACGTAACCAACACAAGTTTTGCACCAACATATTACCCAATTAAATTAAAAAGATTAACACAAAATCAAGGGGAATATATAGACATCAACAATAACAATAATAAAGGTATTAATATAACATACACAACCCACCCTTCAGACACATTTGGTTTATTAATGGGTAGTATGGAATATACAGCGAATTGGAATAACAATGAACAAGGTCTTAAATCTGGTGGAGCTAGATTTTCACTTTACCCATCTAAAGATAATGGTTTAACTACTGTTGCGGGTAATGTATTAGGTGAAACTGACCCATACTATACTTTATTTACAAGACAAGCAAAAATGGCAGATGATATATTCACTACCATAGCATTACAAAATAACAGTTATTGGAAAACGGATACGTACAGTGGTGGTTATATCCCTGGATTAAGTGGTAGTGGTCTAACATCCTACAACGTATCTATCCCTATAAGTTGGGAAGTACAAGCCTCAGACCAGGGTGGTGTAGCTCCATGTAAACTAACCGTAAGGTTTAAGTTTAACAAAGCGGCACTTGCTGAGTCTTTAGCTTATAAAAACGTATCTTCACAAAACTATTATAGAATGTATGATAACGCTACATTCCGTTTTTATGGGGAAGCAGGTGGTGATAGAAGTTCTTATTCGGAAGACCCTAGAGGGTATAACAGTTCAAATCCGTGGCAAACAAGTGGTGGAAAAGCTTTATTCTTTAAAGTCACACACGGACAAGTAATAAATTAAATAAAATGGATACAAAAGCTTTAGAATTTTATAGAAATGAAAGTAAATGTACTGAAAATAGTACTTTAGCTGGAAGAGAAATTATTTTATATGTGGACGCTCAAAGAATGAGAGGTGCAACAAGTAGGTTTATAGACCAGGCTAGAAGTAATGACGCTAGTAAGTATTATGGTACACCTGGAGAATATAATGCAGTATACGCACCATCTAAATATATATCGGTACTTAGTCCACCAGACAAAGGAAAATACATGTTTATAAGTTATACGAGTAACCCATCATTAACAAATAAAAATGTATTTCCAGGAATTCAAAACAACTCAAACGGAAGAACGGAAGGGAGCCCGTTTCATGTTACACCTCTTTACTTTGCGGGTAGAGCATCGTTAGTTTTAGATAAAGCTATAAACTCAAGTAATTATAAAAGTTGGATTTAAAATGGGAAAATTTAAACATATACAAACAAGTGATAAAAGAATAGAAGCTGTACTAGTACCTTATAATGCTTCTGCTGGTACAGGATGGAACACCATAAGTGGTTCAAGTTTACCTTTTACCATAATACAAAGAAATCCATCTAATGGTAGAGCCTTCTCTAACCTATACTCGTCGTTTAATATGCCAGCTAATAGTGGTGCAACTAACGCATTCCTATCAACATGGGCTAACACAGGATTCAGTGGGTTGTCACGAGCTCAAGCAATTGTTGCGGAAATACCAAAAAGTGAATATGGGGTTTTAATAGATGGTAGAACTTTAAAACTATTAGTCCCTAAAAATATAGCTGGGTCAGAAGGTAATTATGAACTATATAGTTCATACTACAATCCATTAGCAACATCTTCAGACAATTCGGACGAAGGTGAATTTTTTGGTAACCCAAAAATTGAGGGAAATATCGTTGGTAACCCAGGTTTACCATCTACTAATGTAGCTTTCTTATTCTGTGATGAAATACTTGGACCTTCTTTATCAGCCTCTAATACAAGTATAACAAGTTGGTCTAATGGCTGGGTTTCCGGGTCAACGCCAACAGGATACCCAAATAGTGGTGTAGACAACTTCAGATTTACCGAAACTGTTTCATCATCTAACACACCTAAAGCTTATGCACAAGTACAGGACAGACCAGTAGGAATTGCATATTTAGATAAAGGATTTGCGGTTATAACCGACCCAGGTATTATATCTAATTTTAATTATAGTGGGGCTTCTACGGGTGGTACATTAGCTTACCCATTTCATAAAGGAAATCCTAACGCTAATACAATGGAATTTGCCTCAGGAGCAACCCAAATCTACTTTACAGGTTCTAGTTCAGCAAATTGTACTTTTTATTCGTTTGAAAAAGAATATAGGATAGTAGTAGATATTGTAGCGGCAGCTGGAGAATTCTATATAACAGAAAATCAAACAGCTTCTGCGGCGGAAACACCATATTATGGTGCTGGTGGAGAAAACACAGGAATACAATTCCAAACACCATTCGGTGATGTACATAATATATGGGACTTATCCGATGTAAGTTCTACATTCATAACAGAAATAGGGCTATACGACTCATCAAATAGATTAATAGCTGTTGCCATACCAGATAGACCAATAGAAAAATCAAAAAACACACCAGTAAATCTACAACTAGTACTTACTTTTTAGTATTATCTTATTAGTATTAAGTAAAATATAATATTAATATGAATAATATAGGAACAACACCAAAAGTTCTAGGTCTAGACATATCAACTAAAACAATAGGTTGGGCACTATTTGATATACAAAAACAACAACTTTTAGAATTAACACACTTCTCCCCAAAAGTTAAACCTAAGAGAGAGAATAAGATAGAAGAAATGTTAATTAAATCAGACCAATTTCATGACAAAATTCTAGATTATAAAAATGTAGGTATTACAAAAATTATAATAGAAGAACCACTTATAAACTCTAACAATATTAGAACGGTAGCTACTTTAATGAGGTATAACTCTTTTATAACCAGAACAATTTATAATGTATTAGGGATTATACCTATATTTATATCCACTTATAACTCTAGAAAGTTTGCCTTTCCAGACCTAGTTGCTGAAAATAAAAAAGGTAGAAAAGTTTTATTTGGTAACTATGAAGTTGGTTGTGATAAAAAAAATATTATATGGCAACAAGTATCTAATAAGGAACCACACCTAACCTGGGCATATACTAGAAATAACACTTTAAAAAAAGAAAATTACGATATGTGCGATGCTTACACTTGTGTTTTGGGTGAAATGCAACAAAGTGGTTTATGGTAATTGATTACAGGTAAAAAATTCCATATATTTACCCCATGGAAGACTCACCACTACTATTAGAATTATTACAAGATGTCCTAGGTGATATTAACGCTCATTACCCTAATAAAGGACAAATATCTTTTGATTGTCCTGTCTGCTCTTATGATATAAAAGGGTTAGATAAAGGGGACGGCAAGGGAAATTTCGAAGTTAATTACCAACAAGGAGTGTATAAATGTTGGGCATGTTCAGAAACATACTCAACACACGGCTCTATAAATAAACTATTTTTAAAATGGGGTAATAAAAGACACAAATCTACATGGGAATTAATAGGTGGTGATTTTATAAAAACAAAAAAACGAAAATACGAAGATGTTAAATTACCACATCACTACATTTCATTTACTAAAGGAAATAAATTAACAATACCATATAAAGAGGCTTATAATTATTTAAGAAAAAGAAATATAAGTGATAAAATGATAGCCAAATATTCTATTGGTTATACTACAGAAGGAAAGTATAGTGGTAGGATAATAGTACCATCATTTGATAAGAACGAAGAAATTAATTATTTTGTTTCTAGGTCTTATGTGGGACACAGAAATAAATATAAAAATCCAGAAGCTGAAAAAGATAAAATAATATTTAACGAACACTTAATTAACTGGGATGAAGACGTATACTTAGTTGAGGGCGTCTTTGATATGTTTTTTGTCCCTAACTCAATACCACTACTAGGAAAAAATGTAAGTGATAAATTGTGGGGTATATTATATGATAATTCTAAAAAACATATAATTATATGTTTAGATGGTGATGCTTGGAAAGACTCTGAAAAATTATATAGAAAATTAGATGGGGGAAAATTAAACGGAAAAATAAGACTTTTAAAAGTACCACAAGACAAAGATGTTGGTGAGTTGGGTGGGATAAAAGGGTTAGAAGAAATTACATTATTATAAAATGAAAATAACAAAAGAATTAGCTAAATTTAACAACATTAAGTTTCACGATAAGGAACACATATATTACTTAGACAAAGTAAGAACTAAATCAGTAACCTCAATCATAGGTGAATACAAACACCCATTTGATAAAGACTATTGGTCACAAAAGAAAGCAGATGAAAGGGGTATTAGTAAAGAAGAAATTTTAAAAGAGTGGAAATATAAAGCAGACTTTTCATGTGAAAAAGGTTCTGCTTTTCACGAATACGTAGAAAATTACTTAACAAATAAATTATTTCCGTTTCCTGACCACAAAATTAAGGAAGCTTTAGGTGGTTCTGAAAATATGTTAGAATGTAAAAAAGCTGTAACTAAATTAATGAGTATGTTTGATGATTTTTACGAAAAATCATTTGGCAAATTAATACCAGTACGTGCTGAAGTTGTGGTTGGTGATAAAGAATGGGGCGTTACTGGAATGATTGACCAGTTATTCTACAATGAAAAATCTAAAAAATTAGAAATTTGGGATTGGAAAACTAATAAAGCAATAAAAGAAAAAAATAAATGGCAACAGTTTAAAGAGCCATTAAGTCACCTTGATGTGTGTGAACTAAACACATACTCACTCCAACTATCTTTTTATAAGTTAATAGTTGAAAGAAACACAGAGTTAGAGTTGGGGGACTCCTACATAGTTTGGTTCAATGAAAATAACGAAACTTATAAAATTATTAAATGTTATGATTTTAGAGAAGAAATATTAAAAATAATGAATAGATGATAGAAATAGCTGACATAAGAAAATATAATAAACTTAAAAAAGTAAAGGTTGGCCAAATTAAAGATTCATGGAGTCACGACCTAAGACCACAAGGACTTAAAAAAATAATACATATATTAAGAACTATATTATTACTTAATTTTTTCCAAAAAATAAAACAAAATAAATTAAAAAATAGTATAATTAAAAATGGGTATAATCCAGAAAAATATAGCCACGTATTAATATTTAAAGATACACCCAATACAGATGTACCTTATAGGGTAAAAGATGGTAACCACCGGGTAAAAATACTTAAAGAATTATATGGTGAAGACTATAAAATAGTTGTAATGGAGTCTTCAGGTCAATCCGAAGAAAAAAAAGAAAATACTGTTTTAGACCAGCTATTAGAGGGGATAACTCATTTACCTGTAATTTTAATACCATCCATGATATTTTTTGTTTGGTACATGCTAACAGAAGTTTTAATAGTTTCATTTACATGTTACTTTTTTATGATGTTTTTTAAAGACATACGAAAGAAAGCTACAACCGACCAACACCCAAAAAAATACCTATCATTTATTTATAATAAATTTAAACCATTATATGAAATATTAATGACAATCTATTACAACTTTAGGATGATTGGGTTAGGTGGTATTATTCTATTATACACTTACCACATACTAACAACCCATTTAATTGGATTTTTAATTTTGATGGGGGTAACCGTAATATTACAACTTATAGTGGTAAAATTATTTGACGAAGAGCACATAAATTTCCCAACAATATTAAAAATATTAAAAAGTAATAAATAATGGTAGAAAAAATTATACATTATGCCGACTTACATCTAAAACTATATAAACAACATAAAAGAGATAAGAAGGTTTTAGAAAAAGCCTTAAATGAATGGAAAGAGTTAGCACCAGATAGGATAGTGTTTACGGGAGACTTTGTACATTCTAAAAATCAAATGACACCAGAACTCATAAACTTAATGTCCTGGATGATGACAGAAACAGCAAAAATTTGTAAATGTGTTTATATTATTGGAAATCACGATTTTTTAGAAAATAATATGGATAGGTTAGATGCAATAACACCAGTCGTAGAAAGTCTAAATAACCCAAATATTGTCTATTACAAAGATAAAGGGTGTTATGTGGATGAAAATATTCTATGGTGTGTGTATTCATTAACTAGTCATAATGTTAGTCCGGATATCCCAGAAAATACCGACAAATATAAAATAGGTTTATTCCACGGACCAATAGAAGGGGCTTCTAATGATTTTGGTTTTGTTTTTGATGATGGGTTTAGTGTTGATAGATTTGAGGGGTGTGACGTTGTGTTTGCTGGGGATATACATAAAAAACAAACTTTTAAAATTCCAGGTGGAAAAAAAGCGTATATGGTAGGTTCAACCATAATACAAAATTTTGGTGAAAGTATAAAAAATCACGGATACGGAGTATACAATACTAAAACAGAAAAATATAGATTTTTTACACTTGATAATCCTCAACCATATCTTAATTTTAAGATAAGAGATATTGGTGACATAGAAAAAGAAAAAGAAATTTTAACAAATGATTGAAATAAATAAGACATTACAAAAAGATTTTGATGACTACTGTAAGTTAAACGAAGTTGAAAACGTCCCAAACTTTATCGTTAAATGTGCAAAAGATGGTTTAACATTGGATAAATACGGGGTAGCACCATTTCTACCAAAATCACAGATACAAGAAGTTCCTGTAGAAAGAGAAATAATAAAAGAGGTGATAAAAGAAATACCGGTAGAAAAAGAGGTTATAGTAGAAAAAATAATAACTAAAGAAGTAAAAGACACACACCTAATAGAAGAATTAGAAAAATTAAAATTAGAACTAGTTGAAGCAAAGACTTTAATAAATGAACAAAATAATAAAATAAAAGAACAAGATGACGTACTAGAACACTTCAAAAACGTAACAGTAAACAGAAGAACAAAGTACATGAAAACATCTAACTTAGACGACACATATTTAGATTAAACATGGAAACACTTATATGGATTTTAGCAGCTTACGGAATGTCCCAAATTTTAGTATTTGGTAGTATATTCGACACCACAAGAGAATGGATAACAAAAAAATCAACTTTTTTTGGTGATTTATTAGGATGTATGATGTGTACATCTACCTGGGTAGGGTTCTTTTTCTCTCTAACATTCTATTCACCTACGGAAACAATGGTATTTATACCTTACACAAATATATTTTTTGATGGTATGTTGGCTAGTGGTTCAGTATGGGCAGTTAATACAATCATTGAATGGTTTGAAGAGAATAGACCAAAAGACGATGGCCCTGGTGTAGTTTAATTTGATTTATTATCCTTAATATTTTATATTTAAAATATGGATAAACCTAACATACCCCTATTTAAAGTTTTTATGTCAGAAGACGCACCTATTGAAGTTGGTAAAGTTCTAATGTCTGGGTTTGTGGGTGAAGGTCCACAAGTAAAAAAGTTTGAAAAAAAACTAAAAAACTATTTTAATAATGACAATCTAGTTACTTTAAATTCAGCGACATCAGCCTTACATCTAGCACTACACCTATTAAAAAAACCAACAAACACTATTGAAACCTCCCCCAACTATGCACCACAATTATCAGAATGGCCTGGTTTAAAAGATGGTGATGAAGTACTAAGTTGTCCATTAACATGTACCGCTACTAATTGGCCTATATTAGCTAATAATTTAAATATAAAGTGGGTAGATGTTAACCCTGAAACCTGTAATATGTGTTTAGAGGATTTAGAAAAACAAATATCAAGTAAAACAAAAGTAATTATGTTGGTACATTGGGGTGGTAATTCCATAGACCTAGATAAGGTAGAAAAAATACAACAAAGATGTAAAGACAAATACGGATTTAGACCAGCAGTAATTCAAGACGGAGCTCATGGATTTGGCTCTAAATATAAGGGTAAAAAACTAGGAAGTACTAAACATGATATATTTACAATATATAGTTTTCAGGCTATAAAACATTTAACAACGGTTGACGGTGGGTGTTTAATACTACCCAACAATAGGTATCACAAAAGAGCTAAACTCTTAAAGTGGTATGGTATTGATAGAGATGACAATAGAAAAGATTTTAGATGTGAAAATGATATATCAGAATGGGGCTTTAAATTTCACATGAACGATATTTCCGCAACTATAGGTTTATGTAACTTTAAACACATAGAAATTATATTAGAAAAACACAAACAAAATGCTTTATATTATAATAAAGAATTAAAAGATTTAAAAAGTATTAAACTAATAAAAAATAAAAACGAATGTTCTTATTGGATTTATACCATTAAAGTTAAAAATCAAAAAAAATTTATGGATATGATGGAATCCAAAGGTATTATGGTTAGTAGAATACACGAACGTAACGATAAACATTCGTGTGTAGAACAATATAAAAGAAACCTACCTAATTTAGATAAGTTAGTTAATGAAATGATTTGTATTCCAGTTGGTTGGTGGCTAAGTAAAGAAAATAGGGAATATATTGTTGATAGTATAAAAAAAGGATGGTAAAAAATAGTATTTCCTGTGTGGTACTCACCAACGGACTAAATAATAAATTTTTAACAGAAAGAACCTTATCTAGTATTATAAAAACTACTAATAATGTGGGTTGGGATGTAGAATTAATACTGGTCGACAATAGTCCAGAACAAAATGTAAAAAAAATTTTAAAAGAACAAAGTTACCTCCCAGTAGTAACTAAAAGAATAAAGGTTATAAAATCATTACCAAACCACCTACCAAAAGCTTTTAACCTAGGAGTAAAAAAATCAAACAGTAAGTACGTAGCACTTTTTCATGATGATTGTGAAATACTAGATAGTCAATGGATAAACAAACTTACTAGTAATTTAAATGAAGAGGTTTATATGGTGGGGGTAGAAATCCATACAGATATAACACCATTTAAAATAATAAAAACAAAAAAATATCTAAAAGAAGTTCCGGTAGTATTTGAAAAAGTAAAATTTCTAGAATTAGGTGGGTATGATGAAACGTATTATTGGGGGTTCGAGGATGTTTTATTGTGTACAAAAATTTTAAATAAAGGAAAACATATAAAACATGTACCCATAAACTATCTACATTTTAATGGTATGTCTACCATTCTATTACAAAAAAAAGTTCTTAAAGATAAAAATAAATTTATTGAAGCACAGAATAAATTTGTACAAATGACCAATAAAAAAGAATTTAATCAGTTTAAGAAAAAAGAAATGGGTTATGTCAAAGTTAATGTTAATAATATAACAAAAAACCCGTTACTACGCACTTTATTATCACTATTTTCTCTATGGAAAACCTTAGAAACAACAAGAAATATTGGGGTAAATCTTGGGTATACACAACTTTGTAAATATTGGAAAACAACACTAACAGAAATCCCAACAGAGGTAATAATTGGACTAATGCCAAAAACTCAAAAAGAAATTGATATTTTAATGGAAGATATTAAACAACAAAAAGATGGGAAACTTTATAATAAACTAGAAAAATATAAAGAAAAAATTTTTACAGATTATTTTAATACTATTAAGCGTTAGGGTCACAGAATTTACCCTTTCTATTTTCACTCCCACTAGCAGGTATAGAATGTCCACCATCCATAACATTTATTGGATTAATTTTTTCCCCACCTTTCCAGATTATATAATGTAAGTGAGGACCCATAGAATTACCAGCACCAGGGTCACCTTTTTCACCACCAGACACACCAACAGGAAAACCCTTAGGTATTTTTAAACCATATAAGTTCTCATTAACAACTTTCATATGACAATAACCAACAGAATCTCCATTATTACAATTAATTTTTATAAAACCACCACAATCACCACCACCATCACTAGCTTTACCCACTACTCCGGCACATGCGGATATAAGAGGTTGGTCATTACTTAAACCAGTTGTATCCAAATCAACACCACCATGTAGTCTGTTAGTACCAGTAGCGGTCCTATACCCATAACAACTATTAATTTTTTTTGGTAAGGTAGGTATTGGGTATAAAGTTGGAGCATCACCATTATTTTTGTATTTAGAAGGGATGTAACTTAAAACTTTTTCTAATTTACTTCTAGATAATGTACGTAATGTTTTATAATCAGTAGGACTAGGTTTAGTTAATCTATTGATAATAGCTTCCGCTATTTTTTTAAGTGGGTCAGGAAGTTTTTTCTTAATTTTGTCTATATTAAACTTCTGTTCCTTAACTAATTTACTATACTGATTTTCGGTTATTCTAATTTTCACTTTATATTGATTTATACTAATAAATATACGATATTTAAGACATGGAAATAGATAAGTTAGAAAATCCCTTTATTAAGGTTACATGGGACGACATACCCGAAAATTTTACACAAGAAAGGATTAAAAGAGTTAGAAGTTACTTCCAAAACAAATACAATTCTAAGAATGTAACAGTCCTTACTAGAGCTATTGATAGAAATTCTGGTAACGAACTAGACATAGACCTAGACCAAAATGTGATGGATACAACATACCAAAGAAATCTTATGTCACAATTTGTTATGGCAAATGATATGGGTGTTGATATTAATTTAATTAAAAGATTAGATGATAAGGTTAATGCAAAAATAGCGGATGAGGTTGAAATAGATACAAAATATAAAAGAGTATATGTTAAAAAAATAAAATTCTCTAATTTTTTATCTTTTGGTGATAACAATGTATTGGATGTAGAAAAACTAGGTGGTATAACAGTCATAGACTCTAACCCACCTAACTTTGGAGGTAAATCAGTTTTAGCTGTAGACCTAATACTATTCCTATTCTTTAACACAACAACAAAAACTAGTAAAGCCATTGATATTTTTAATAGGTTTAGAAAGGTTAATGAAGTTTTTGTGCAGGGAGAAGTTGAGATAGATGGTGGGGAATATATTATAGTTAGAAAAATTAAAAGAAAAAAAACTAAAAAGGGTGAGTGGTCTGTTAGTACAAGTTTAGAATTTTTAGAAAGAAAAAAAGACGGTTCACTACAAAACTTTACTGGTGAACAAAGAAGAGAAACCGAAAAATTTATAAAAGAATCAATCGGAACAATGAATGACTTCTTACTAACCGTACTATCAACAGCAGGAAATCTAGAATCTTTAATAGAGTCAAAACCAACAGAAAGGGGTAATGTACTAAGTAGATTTATTGGTTTGGAGGTTTTAAAAGATAAAGAATCTACTTGTAAAAAAATGTATTCGGAATGGTCTAAAAAATTAATATCTAACGTTTATAACATAGAAGAGTTAAAACAAGACATTAAAAAAGAAAAACAAGAAAAAATAACATTATCTGAAAAAAACGTAGACAACCAGAAAAAACTAAATAAAGTAGAGACTGAATTAGTAGAAAATAATAAAACTAGGGATGAATTAATTGGTAAAAAATTTTTAGATATAGACATTGAAATACAAAAAGTTAATCCTAGATTAGTAAAAGAAAGTTTAGACGAAAATAATTTAAATTTATTAACTTTAGATTTAAAATTAAAAGCGTATGGTGATAAAGAAATTCCAGAAGAGGTAGATTTAGAGGTTTTAAGTGTTAAAACAAAAGATAGGGATAAAACATTACATAAAAAAATACAAAATACTACTAACTTAAAAAGTTTAAATAAAACCTTAAAAAATTTAATAGAATCAGAAATATGCCCAACCTGTAAACAACCATTAAAAGATGTCGACCACACACCTGAAATAGAATCTTTAAAAAAAGAAATAAGTACTTTAAACACTACAATAGAAAACGAAGAAACCAAACTAATAAAATTAAATGAGGTTGTGGAAAACATAACCACAAAAAAAATTATTTTTGATGATTATGAAAAAGAATTACTTAAAAAAGAAAGAGTTGTTTTAGAAATAGGTAAAAAAGAATTAGAAATTAATAAAATTAAAGAAAAATTAAAAAAGTGGGAAAGTAATAAAAATAAACTAGAAGAAAATGCAAACCTAGATAAAAAAATATTAACCACAGACTCAAAACTAGACGTACTAAAGTCCGACAAAGATAATCTAATACGAGAAATAGAAGGAAACACCAATAAAATAAAAAACTCCGAAGATTTAATAGTAGAACATAATATTAAAATATCTAAAATTAAAAAAGAGAATGAAGTTGAGGAAGTTTTTAGAGCCTATTTAACTGTTTTTGGTAAAAATGGTATAATAAAAACTATAGTTAAAAGTGTGGTACCTAAACTTAATAGTGAATTAATGAGGCTGTTGTCAGATGTAACCAATTTTATGACAGAAATAAGAGTCAATGATAAAAATGAGGTAGAATTTTGGATGGTAGATAATGACACTGGTGTTGAAAAATTATTAGTAACTGGTAGTGGATTTGAAAAAACCCTGGCTTCACTTGCCATCAGAACAGTATTAACTAAAGTATCTTGTCTCCCTAGACCTAACATAACGGTATTTGATGAGGTGTTGGGTAAAGTAAGTAATGAAAATTTAGAACAAGTAGGCACATTTTTTAGTAGGGTTAAAGATTATTTTGAAAATGTGTTTTTAATTACCCACAACCCACTGGTTAGGGAGTGGTCTGACAATGTAGTGACTATTAATAAAGAAAACAATATTTCTAAACTAAGGTAAATATTTATAATATATGGGACCAAGAGTTAAACAATATCTTTTATTCATGTTCGGTAACTGGAGTATGATTGAAAAAAACGCAGAAGTAGTAAATAATATTAGAGATGTTATGCAGACTATTGTGACAGAAGAAGAATTTACGTTCATCACTGGTGACCACATAATAATAATGTGTATTAAATCTAGAATGTCTTTTGAAGAAATAGATGAAATACTAAAAGAATTTCTATCACCCTTCATCAACACACTATTTCTAATGCCTAAACCTAAAAAACTAGCATACAGGTTAGATGAAAATTTAAAAAATCATTTATTTGGGGGACGTAAAACAAAATATAAACACATAGACCCAAAAGTAGCTGAAATACTAACCAACCAACTTAAATCAATAGTGGAGAAAAAAGTGAAAAAAATAAAAAAAGATATTGACAAAACTCAAAAAATTAGTAATTTTAAAGAAACAAGGTTAATTCCTATGACTATTGATGGGTTATTGGATAAAATACTAGATGAAGGGATAGGTAGTTTAACTATTGAAGAAAAGGAATTCTTAAATAAATTTAATAAGTAAAAAAAATGAAATTAGATACTAATAATTATAAAATAGTGATTTACACAGAAGATATCTGCCCAGACTGTATTGACCTAAAAGAAAAATTAAAAGAAAGTAATATTCCATTTATTAATAAATCTATAACCCATACTATTGATAGAACAAGTAACTTAGATTTCGATAAAGAAAAAGCTAACAATAGATGGGAATTTATAGACCTATCGAATGACCACCCAACAAAAGTTGCGTTTAGCCCAGTTATAGTTGTAGAAAATAGTGAGGGTAAAATTGATGACGTATTTAGTCTTGGTGAACATGAAGGTGGGTTTGAAAACACAGACGGAGCTTTAAAGATACTACAAGAAAACTATTGTATTTAAATTAAATCCAAAAAACCTTTGGTAAACACAAATTAATTTTTTATATTTGTACTCAAGTAATTAAACTGACAAAAAGTCAGGACAATATTACATGGTACGCTTATTGTACTATAACATAGTAACTAATAAAAATTAAGATAATGGCAAAAAATACATTTATAAATCAGGCAGAGATATCACATTATTTAAAAGATGTGAGAAAAAGAAAAATACTAACACCAGCTAGAGAAAAAGAATTGGCTAAAATAATGTTAGATGATAGTACTCCGATGAAAAAAAGAGAAGAAATACATCTAGAGTTATTAGAGGGTAACTTAAGATTTGTAATTAGTGTCGCGAAAGACTACCAGGGACAAGGAGTAGAATTATCAGATTTAATAGCTGAAGGAAATTATGGACTTCTAAAAGCAATTAAAAACTTTGATTGGAATAAAGGGTTTAGGTTTATTTCATATGCTGTTTGGTGGGTAAAACAATCAATACTACAATGTTTAAATGAAAATGCAAGAACTATTAGACTCCCAGTAAACATTATACAAGAGCTACAGAGAGAAAAGAAAAAAGTGGGCAACGAAATAGAAAAATGGAATAGTAAACTATCAATGTTACCGGTAACTATTAATTATGATAAACCAATAAACGAAGAAGGTGATACTTTAATTGATTTATTAGCTAATCCAGATGCTGACAACCCAGAAGATATTTTTGCGGATGAAGTAAACCTAAAAGACGAACTTTATAAATTAATGGCTGGGTTAGATGAAAGAGAAAGAAATATTATTATTGACTACTATGGTCTATGTGGGACACCAATGACATTACAAGAAATAGGTGATGGATTGAGTCTAACTAAAGAAAGGGTAAGACAAATTAAAGAAAAAGTATTGAGAAAATTAAGAAATGATAGCTACCAACTATTAGAATACCTAGCTGATTAATATTTATCTAAAAAGATAAAATGAAAAAAAGACTATTTCCCCTATTAATAGCTCTATCAGCCTTAGCGGTTTCTGGTAGTGCGGCATTTTACTCCGTATTTGGGTTGAGTAAATTATTTGCGGGAGCATCTACCCAAGTAATCATAATGGCAGGTTCACTAGAATTTGCTAAACTAGTGGTAGCATCTCTTCTATACCAATACTGGGACACCATAAATAAATGGTTAAGAACTTATTTAGCGATAGCATGTTTTGTTTTAATGGTGATAACATCAGGTGGTATATACGGATTTTTATCGGGTGCATACCAATCAACCGCAACACAATCCGAATTATTAGACAAATCCCTAATAATACTTAATCAAAAAAACCTAAGATTTGTAGAAACTAAAGAGGACTTGACTATTGAAAAACAAGGACTAACCAAATCAATTTCAGATTTACGAATATCTTTATCTAATCCAGGTTCTGTATCTTACTATGATAAAGAAGCGGAACAAGTAATTACAACAACATCAAGTTCAACAAGAAGAGCATTACAAGCAGAATTAAAAACTACAATTTCAGAAAGAGATGTTATTAATATTAAAATAGAAGGTGTAATGGATTCTATTAACAAAACTGATATGGCGTTATTAGATAAAGAAATGTCTAATGAAGCAGAAAGTGAATTAGGTCCATTAAAATATCTAGCTGAAACTACCGGATATCCTATGAACCAAGTGGTTAATTGGTTTTTATTACTTATTATATTTGTATTTGACCCACTAGCAATCGCACTAGTTGTAGCCTCCAATATGGCATTCGCTCAAATAAGAAAACCAGAAATAGATTTTGATTTAGACAACCCACCCCCACCAAACGATAAATTAAAAAAGGGTGCGGAAAAATATAAAGAAGTTGTGATAGAGAAAAAAGACCTTATCGTGGACGATATGGAAGAATTACCTTTTATTAAAAAAAACAAGACTTTGGAAAAAGAAACAAAAAATGAATGGGAGAATGATTCTGATGTACAAGATTTTTTAAGTAGGGCAGATGAACAAGGTTCTATGGATAAAAAACATGACAAATCCTACCTAGTTGCTGGTATGAGTAACGATAAAGAAGGTTCTTTTATGGATTTTTGGAGTGAAGAAAGAATGAATGTGATAGGTCAGAATGGAAACGATGGTCTACACTATAATGAAGAAGATATTGCATTAGATAGACTAACAGACACCACCCAAACCCTAATAGTAGATAACGAAAAAAATATTAAGATTATAAAGTCTAATGACGAACTAAAAGAAGAAGAACTCATAGAATTAAGTAAAGAAATTGGAAAAAGCGAAGGGGAAGACAATATAGAACCTATAAAGCCAACAGAGGAAGACCTTGAAAAATTAGCCTCAGCACTTAACATTAGTAAAAAAGAAGAGGATGACAACAAAACACTTAGATATAAAGGAAGGTAAAACAAATCAGATACTTCTATGTAATACAAATAGAGATATTAAAAACTACCTTAATGGATTAAAGTTTAGAAATAACGGTAACTATAAAAAAACACCAAATTATATTATAGATAAGAAAGGTAAAATACATAAACCAACTAGTGAAGACGTGTCCAAAAATTACTTACATGGGTATAGAGAACAAGGTGTTGTGGTTGTATGTTTGGAAAATAGAGGTTGGTTAACTAGAAGAAGTACGGATGGTAAGTATGTTGATTGGTTAGGGGATATTTATAATAGTAAAGTATTCTCTAAAAAATGGAGAAATAAATTATTTTGGGATGGATATACGGACAAACAAATAGAAGTCACAAAAACACTAATAGATAAAATATGTAAAAATAGTAAGATACCTAACGAATTTATAGGACACAACGTCTTAGTAGATGGTATAGAAAATTTTAAAGGTATTGTATCTAGAAGTAACTATAACGAATATTGGACAGACATAAACCCATCATTTAATTTTGAAATATTATGAAAAAAACAAATAACCTTAAAGATTACACAGACTATACTGATAGTATGTATGATGAAATGAAATCTTTATTAAATAAATCTAGAAGACTCACAGAACAAGTAAGTAGTATAGAAGACATACCCTTAGAGAGGGACGAAGAAAAAACCAAAGAATATGATGTGTCTAGTGGTAAGATTGTTGTACATGGTTATACCACATCAGATATAACATTAACTGATGAAGAAAAAAACGCGTACCAGGAAACAATGGATGATTTTGTAGAACAAGTATCAGACTTAGTAGATTATAATACATTAAACATTTACAACAATAATGTAGAATGGTCTGGTGTTTTGGTTAAATTTGATACAGAATTCTTTTATAGTGTGGGTGAAGAAAATGGTGTGTATATAACTGGAAGTATGGTGAAAATAGATGGTGAAGCATTAGAAATGTTAAATAATTTAAAAGATTATTACCAGATATTCTCCGCAAAATGGGCAAAAGTATTGGCTGATAGAAAGTCAACTAAAACAATGGAAGACGAAAACGAGTAGTATGGAATTTTTAAAAAAATCATGGAAATGGGTTTTAGGTGTTATAGGGTTCTTTATTGGCCTTGTATGGATGTTTAACGCGAATTCAAGTAGAAAAGTTAAAAAGATTAAAAAGAATATTAGGGGTAATGAAAATAAAACTAGTGAGGTTGATGGTAAGATAAAGTATGTTAAAAAGAAAAAGAAAGTTACAAAGAAAAAGATTGAGGAAACAGACAAAGAATTAAAAAAACTTAAAACCAAAAAACCTAAGGTAAAGAAGAAAACATCTAAACAAGCAACCAACTCAATAAAAAATAGGTTAAAAAAGTAACTACATAATGAAAAAACTAATATTAATACTATTATTGTTTACACCAGTATGGGCCTTTACCCAAACAAACACTTTTACAGACAAAGAAGTTATACAAATGGATTCATTATTCCAAGTATACGAACAAACCGATAGTTTACAAAAATTAGAAATTAATCTACTTAACACACAAATAATAAACTACAGGACACTACATACCCAAGACAGTTTACATATAGCTTTTATGTTGGAGAAGACAGACCTACTGAATCAAAGGATAGAACTGTATATGGACTTAACAAAAGAACTAAGACCAAAATGGTATAATAAACCGGTTATACACTTCTTTTTAGGAGCGGCAACAATTGTTACAGCTTCTTGGGTCGTATCTAATGTTAAGTAGTATTTATAGTATATGGCATTAACTAACACAGATAAAAAAGAAATTGAAAGAATAGCTCGTAAAGAGATAAAAGATTTCATGGGTAAACCCCAGTTTAAAACTGAGGTACAGAAAGTTATAGCTGATGAAATTAAAAAAGGTAGAAATACCAGGTCAGAAATAGTAGATATTGTTAGTAAAGTAATGTTAGAATTATATAAAACATTCTGGTTTAGACGTAGTATGTGGCAATCAGAAATTAAAAGGGTAAAATAATGGGAATAAAAAATAATTTTGAAAAAGCATTAAAAAAGGCAACTAGTAAAGACCCTATTGGTTATAAAGCTATTTTAGATGAAGACCATGATTGTGAAAAAATCCACCCACAAATGACACATGAAGAGTGGAGCAAAACCAAAGAAGAAGAAATGGGTGAAGCAACCACATCAGCAAGTGCTGGTGCTTTCATGGCTCCAATGGGTATGGACCCTAGATTTGCTGGTAACAAAAAGAAAAAAAAGAAAAAAGAAGAATTTGATGAAGCTACCACAGCTGCAAGTTCAGGACAATACTCTACACCAAAGATATGGGCAAAGGACGAAAAGAATTGGAGAGGAAAAGCAAAGACTCAGTTCCCAGGAGGGAAATTTGTTAAAGTAAAAGAAAGATGTAAAAAATTCCCTTATTGTAACCAAGGAGATATTAACGCTTTAGAACTAACGGATAATAAAATGGTAAAAGCTGCGATAACAGAGGTTGCAAAAAAAACAGGTAAAGATAGGACTTACATAAAAGAACTAGTTAAAAAAGAAATAGAGGAAATTATAAGAAGAAGTATTTATAAATCACCTATAACAAGTTTAGTTGGTACAGGAAAAATGAATACCCCGATAGGACAAATGTACTCGATGGGTTCTAATGTGGGTGGAAAATACGAATAAATAGATATTTATAATAAAAAGAAATTATGTCAATATTAGCAACAAAACCAGATTTAGATAAAATTATCACTAAAGCAGTTAAAAGAATTGGTGAAAATCATGCATTAGCCAGAGATAATAATGGTGTGGAAATGAAAGCACAAGAAGTTGAGGAGGATAGAAAAAACTTTAGAAAAGGAAGAACTGAAGAAGTGGGTAATGAAACTATGAATTCTGTAATTGAAGAATCTTTAAAAGCAGTTGCTGATGAGATGGCAGAAAAAATGGTCTTAGAAAATACTATAGATAGTATGATTAAAGATGTGATTAAACCCAGTAAAGAAGTAAAAGATAGTAAAGTTGAAGTAAATGAAACTACTACTGAAACAATTAAAAAATTAGTAACTAAAAAACTAAAAGATAAATTAAGTGAAGCTAAACATCCAGGATATGACGCTTATGAAAAAGCAGTAAAAAAGTCAAAAACAGAAAATACCAAAGCGATGAAGGATACCAAAAAGAAATTCAAGGAGTATGAGAATTTTGAAGGTAACGAAAATCCACAGTTTCCACACCAAGAAATGTCACAAACTAACGCAGATGGTCAATTTCAGTATTATAGAAACGATGAAAAATCACAAGAATTTGTTGACGATTTTGCACACCCAGGATTAATAGATTTTGATATAAATAATGTAAATATGGATAGGTTAACTAAATATTTAGAAGGGTCACAAGAAACTGGAAACGCACAAAAGGATGCTGAAGGTGAAGCTTTAGGAAATGTAGTACCTAGTGACTTAGGTGAAAAAATGTTAAAGTCTATGAAAAGAAGAAAAGAAAAAGTTGCAGACCAGCAAGCTTCAATGACTAATTTAAGGGGTATTACACCAGATGTACAAAAAGTAAAACAAGTAAAAGAGGATGTTAATATTGATGTAGAGTCAATGAAGAAATTGTGGAACTACAATAAAAAAACACAATAACACCCTTTCCTCTAATATTCCAACCACCTATCTTTAAAACTATGAAAGATATGGAAAGAAGAAGATTATTACCAGAACAATTTTTTAAATACGTGACTCAACCGATAAGTCGTGAAGAAATGAACATTTGGGTTAAAGTGCATAATATTAATGTGGCTAAAGTAAGTTTGTTTGGTGATTATTTGAGTTCTTTATATAATTTAGTAAACGACACTTATTTAGGTTTAGATGTCATAAAAACAGATAAAGAAATTACAGGTCATTTTAATTGGTGTTGGGAAAAAACCATAGGTAATTTTAAAAAAGAAAATATTAACTTTAATACTAAAGGAACTCACTACGATTACTTTTTTAATTTTTTTTACGAATCGTTTTACCTTAAGAAAAATGATGAACACCTAGAAAAATTAAAAAACTTCATAAACATACTTTTTATTTTACACACAGATAAAACAAAGTCAGAATTAGATATGTTATATGAAATATATATATTATTGAATGAGAGCTTGACAGTTAAATAATCTTTGACTAAAATTAAATCATGAGAATAATTGCAATCATAAATAACGAATTAATCGTACAAAAACAAAAACTTGAAGCCGAACTGGAAAGAGTTTTAAATATGCAAGATGTAAGTATTGAAGATAAACTAGAAAAAGCTTTAAAACTTATAAATAAACTAAGTATGGTAAACCAAAATTTTGTAACATGGGAATCATACCAACAAAACAAAAACAAAACAGAAGAATAACATGGAAACATTAACAGAATTAGAAACACTAGTAACGTCTATCAAAGTAGACGCGGAGAAATTTTTTGACAAAAAAAATAAAAGTGCTGGTATTAGAGCTAGAAAATCAGCTCAAGAATTAAAAGCAGTATTACAAACATTAAGAAAAGAAATTCTAGAAGAAAGTAAAAAATAAATGGAACACTGGGGATTTACATGGTTTTTTATATTTTCCATACTGGTTATAGTACGTAATGGTACAATGATTATTAGAAAATTATATGTTGAAGAGCCGACAGCATATAAATTACCATACCAAGAAGAGTTACTATTGGGGTTAACAATTGCTTACACCATAACATACTTAATATATTAAATGACACTATATAAACACATATCAAGTTTTGGGGACAACTTTAATAGCATTAGAATGCATGAAGATTTTGTTGTTATTGATTTAAAAATCCCTATTAACTGGGAAGACCAAAAAATTATTGCTAGTAGAGGTGGTAAGGTACAAATTAAAGGTGGTAATAAAAGTAGTACACATAAACTTGTGTCGTTCTTTAATATGTTTACTGAAGATGATTGTAATGTTTTGGTGGGTGAAATAGAAGCCGTAATCAAATGGAATAGAGATGTAGAAGAAAAAAACCACCTTTTAGAGTTAAAAATGATAGAACTAAGAAAATTATTTTCTGAAAATGAAGTAGGTTCTTTAAGAAAATTAAATTTTGATTTTGAAACTAAAACAAACTTAAATGAAGAAAAACCCGGAAACATGGTTCCGTCAGGAAGTCTTGAAGGACCAGAAGGAAATCCTACAACATAAAAGAAACGTAATAGAGGAGATAAAAAAAAGTAGTATCCAGGAAGTGGTAGCTAAATATCACGTTGTTGATACTAAGGTAGAGAATAAAAAAAATAGTGGGATATGGGAGAAAATAAAAAAGAGTCTAAAATTTTAGAAGATTGTGCAGAAATAGCACAAAAACTAAAATTAAATTCCCATATCAAAAACACACAAATAACAATAAGAATTCCCGGTAATAAATTTTTATCAGTTTTATTAGAAATTGAAGAATTTGTTAGAATTAAAGTTAATAGAAACCAATCAAAATTATCTGTAGATATTGAAGATGTGGAATTTATTTTTATTAAAGACTAGTAGGTATATTGTTTTCTTAAAAAATCTCTACCATACCCAACATTTTCTAAAAGATTATATAGTTGTTTTCTCTGAACAGTACTATTATCGGTAACAAACAAACAGTCATAACGACCATTATTTAAAAATTCTAACTCTATAACTGTAAGTAACCTAAGAGCGTCTGAAACTGTCTTAAGACTAAAAACATTAAACACATCATCTTTTTGTATTATAACTTTATTATTTAAAGTAAAAACTTGTTTAAAGTCTTCATCTTGCAAATAGTTTTCCATAAGTGATAAAAAAGTAATTTTAGATTTTAAGTTGTGGTCGTAGATTTTTTCTTCTTTCCAGTAAGGTAACATTTTTATAAATCTATATTCAGATTCACTAAGAGTGATTTCCCTAGTCCTACCAACAGAATCTTTAACGTAGAGACTATTTTCAGTAGATTCCTTAGTTACTACAGCCAACTCGAACATAATTTTTTTACGTGAAATGTATTCCATTACGAATTTAGGCTTTTTTTCTTCAATAAATTTAGTATATTTCTTTAAAATACTTTTTTTATTGTTGGAAGAAAATAAAACTTTATTTCTTTCACCATTTTTAAATAAAACAATTTTATATTTATTTCTATCGTAAACCATATGACTAAAGATTACTACAAAACTCTAAATATCAATAGAAACGCCACCCAAGATGAGATAAAAAAGGCATTTAGGACACAATCTAAAACCCATCACCCAGATAAGGGTGGGGATGAAAACACATTTAAAGAGTTGTCGGAAGCTTATGACACATTAAGTGATGAAAATAAAAGACAAAAATACGATAACCCAAACCCTTTTAGTGGTGGGCATCGTGGACACGGTGGTGGACCTAATATGGATGATGTATTTAACCAATTTTTTGGTGGTGGAAACCAAAGACAACACAGACAACAACATCACCACAGAAAAGGTAGGGGACTAAACCTACCTTTAACTATTTCTTTAGAAGATGTATTTTTTGGTGAAACTAAAAAATTAAGATATAATAGAGAAATGAAATGTGGTACTTGTCAAGGAAGTGGTGGTAACGCACCAACTTGTCATGTATGTAGTGGGCAAGGTTTTGTAGAAAAAATGGTAGGCAACTCATTCTTTAGACAACTCCAAAGAGAACAGTGTCACCAATGTAATGGTAGAGGTAAGATAGTAGTGAATGCGTGTAAAACATGTTCAGGAAAAGGAATGTTAACAACACCCAATACAATAGATTTTAAAATACCATCAAACCTAATGACGGGTCAAGTGTATACATTTAGACGTTTAGGTGATGATATTGAAAATGGTGAAGCGGGAGACTTAAATATCCAAGTTGTTATAGCAAGACACCCTTTATTTAAATTAAGAGACCGGGATATAATATATGAAGTTGAGATACCTATTTTGGATATGTTAATTGGGTCAGAATTAAAAATTCCTTACTTTACCGGAACCTTAAAAGCTAAAATACCACCATTAAGTGATGTTACAAACGCATTCAATTTAAGAGGTAAAGGGGTAAATAACGATATGGGTAGGGGAGACCTGATAATACAACCAAAGGTTGTAATGCCTAAATCTATATCAGACGAAGATATAAAAACCCTAAAAAAACTTAAAGAAACGATTAACTAAACAAAGAAATTACAAATCTAACTATAGTAAAGTACCCAATAATTAATGGAATCCAAGCAAACACTATCAAAGTTAAACGTTCCCATTTTCCAAGCTTACCCATCGAATCATCCCAAGTCTTACTTAAAATTTGTTCTTTACGTGCTTCAATATCACTACCGAAGTTTACATCACTACCCATTTTCTTTAGTTGTTTTAAATACTTAGATGTTTTTTCTTTACAATTTTTACAAGCCATTAGTTTTTATTTAAATATAAATAGTAAAATTTAACAAGTAAATAAAACTTGAAATACACACTAAAATATATTACTATTATATTATGGGAGAACAAACAACAATATTTGACATTATAGAGGCTGAAGAGTCTTTTAATTTTGAAGAAAACAAACAAAACCTTATAGATAATCTAGACATGCTTAAAGAAATGTCGGTAGAAAAACAAACACTTTATAAAAAGTGGCAAGAAATGAATAAGGGTGGTAAGATGGAAAAGGTAAAAAATAAATTGTACAACTACCGAACAAATCTATGGGTACCATCAGATATGGATGATGTAGAACACACAATAAAACAAATTGAAGATTTAGAACCCTACGTTGTTATGGCAACACCAGGAAAAGGTGTTACAGAATGGGTAAACTATCGTAAACTTATCCACACGATGGAATGGGTTGCAAATCCTGGACGTAATATGAAATTCTGGGTAAGGGATAGGAAAACGGATAAAGTCCTTGGTTTGATTTGTTTGGGGTCCGATGTTACAAGTATTAAAGTTAGAGACGCTTACATAGGGTGGGATAAAACAAACAAGTTTGACCAACACAAGTTAAACAACACAGCTATCGCTACCACTATATGCTCAACTCAACCAGGAGGGTACAATATGTTAATGGGTAAATTGGTGGCAGCATTAACTACTTGTAAGACAATCAGAGACGCGTGGGAAGAAAAATACGGAGATAAGTTAATCGCTGTAGGTACAACAGCACTATATGGAATTAACTCAATGTATAATGGAATGCCACATTTTAAAACAATGGGAGAAACATCAGGTAAAGTTAGATTAAAACCAGATGATACTGCATATCTACCATGGAACAAATGGTTAAAGGAGAATCACCCAGAAGAACACGCGAAAGCTATAAGTGCTACAGGACCTAAACAGAACATACTTAACAAAGTTTTTAAACATTGTGGGATAAAGGGGTCAGCAT
>Ga0208134_1000020_pt1 | contig 79516 bp, 113 predicted proteins | sample VirMetDEL_Mar_31_FD_184515 | JGI IMG/M metagenome (GOLD analysis project Ga0208134, IMG submission 184515) | Aqueous microbial communities from the Delaware River and Bay under freshwater to marine salinity gradient to study organic matter... | ecosystem: Environmental > Aquatic > Marine >...
CCCTCGCATTTAATAGAAATATTAACTTTATAACCCTCAATTTCTGCTATTCTTTTACATATATCTAAATCATTCATCATTTAATCCTCATAATCCATAACTCATTTAAAAAGCCGGTCCTTAGTTGTTAATGTGTCGCTTTCTACTTGTTCCGCGTTCATTGTTATATCCTTTTATTGATTTACCTGTAATGATAGAGCATAAAATTATTATAGCAAGAAATAAAGTGAACTATTTCAGGTTAGATGGTTCACTGGTATTTATTATAGTGACGTAGATATTTGAAACACCCTATTGAAAAAGGCTTAACTCAGATTTTAGTTATGGGTGTTTAGTTGATGACACTAGTGACTATTATAAGAAGTAAGAAAGGGAAAACTAGCACTGGCAATACCTATAGCCAATTTTAGGTAGTCATTCCCTACCTAGAGGGTAGCCATCCCTAGACCAGCAGTTGTTGTACCTCCAGGGGAGTCTAATACTAGCAGTAGGCGGGAGTAAGGGTATCTACTCACTGTTGCTTTTAGAACCGCTTCCAGCTGCTTATCTGTCTCGTTGTAGAATCTACCTTCTATAGTTATAACAAGTTCTTTCACGTTGTGCTCTACTACGCGTATCTCGGCTGCATGGGCGGGGAGAGACCTAGCTATTAGTAGCAGGGCTCCCAACACTATTGCTGCTAACACAGAATTTAATTTCTTCATAATTTTGTATCTCTTTGATTTATATTAGTATACCAGCTCATGGCATATTGTGTAAACGGCATTTAAACGATTGTACCAACCCTTTAAGAACTTCTTATTGTTGTTAATATTACCTGTATCATTGTAAAAAGAACGCCTGGCAAGGAAGTAGTTGTGTAGTAACCATTCACTTGGTACCGCCTTAACCGCTGCTACTGTTTTAGAGCCTATGATACCATCTGCTTTTAAGGGTAGTAAACCTTGTAGCTTAAGAGCTGCACGATGCACACCGCTATTGACAGCCATATCCGCCACTATGATATCTATACCAGAAGGTAAGTCATCGCCTCTAACCTTATCCCAATACTCTTGTTTGTAGAGGGCTCTCACGTCTCCTATACGCATCCACTTCATATCCGCCGAGGAAGGCTTACGACCATATAAGGGTTCGAAGTATGCTGTATAAGTGGCTATAGTAATGCCGTAGTTGGTCTCTCCGCCGCTATCATCGGGGTCATTAACATAACCACCTTCAACAGACAAGATGACCTCCATAAACGACTCAAAGTTTTCTTTCATAATCTTTCCTAATAGTAAAAAGCCCCAACACCATAGAGGTATTAGGGCAATTCAATTAATGTTGAGTGTCAGCGTCTTCACTGTCCACTGCGGGTATAACTTCAACTATGTTAGCATCTTCGATAGTGACACCAGTAAGGTTGATCTGGAAAGGCTTCCTATCGGTAACCTCTGTCTCAATCTTCTCAGGCACATATCGATAACCATAACGTAATAAGTCATTCACTATCTTTTGTTTGTTGATTACTAGTGCAGCTAAAGCAGGAGCACTGTAGCGTCTTGGGTGGTCAGTATCCTCCATCTCATCAATAATCTGCTCTGTCTCAAAATAGAGATCTACCATCTTCTCCATTGGGTCGAAGTTTAATTCTTTTAGCCTATCAACTGAGTGCTTAGAGAATTGATTTTTAGAACCCCGAGGTCGTCCAGCACCTGCTCTCTTACCGCCATTCCTCTTTTCTGAGACAGGCTCGTTAGCGTTAGGGTCTACCGTAGTATCCTCCGCGCTAATGTTCGGGTCATCGTAATCGTTGCTCATGTTATTCCTTCTGTTCGGTTAAGGTGGACTCAGCTAACCAGTCAGCATTAATTGCTAACCAGTCGATACCGCTGTCATCACACGCATTTAGTTTAGCCTCTGCTCTTTGAGTGTTAAGTTCTTTGTTCACACGTTTGCGGTGTTTCTTTACACGTTTTGAAGTATTCATTCTTGTCTTAGACATAAGAGTTCTCCTGGGCAGTTAGTTGGTTTAGTTATTTACTCCGTGTCAAAGAAAAAGGTTTGGAAGAGACGTCCAGTAAACTTACACGTACCAAATCCAGGGCGTACACTTCTGTGATAGTAGTTGCCATTGTAGATTACCGCTCTATTAAAGAGGTTTCCTACTTCGGCTACCTTCTCCCAATCCTCGTCAACTGTCTGAACTTCATTGAAGTCAACAGCAGCATCAGGGGTATTTCGGAAGATACCAGTTTCTTTATGTCGATATAACGCTGTGCCGGAGTCAAGCGGAGCGTCAGGTGTCAGGTATACCACACATGCCCACTGAGTGGCATCGTAGTGTACCCAAGTCTTGTCGTCCTTCGTAGTATATTGGAATACACTATTATACTCTTCCGGCCAACGAGTTATTTTAAGGTTTAGCAACTTCTCGAAGTGAGACTTGAAACCATAGAACCAAGGGCCTAGTTCAATCTCTGTCCTTAAACCGGGATAGTTTCCGGCTACAGTGAAGTCCTTAGATAAGGCATGTGCACGTACTTCTTCAGCATTGTTATAGAAATCATCTATAACTAACAGATTAGACATATATTTTCCTTAGTATGTTTCAGAGATAGAATCAACGATGCCATGCTTAATACATTCTTCAGGGGTTAACCACTCATCTTGAGGGCTAAGTAAATGTTTACGAATGTACTTCTCTGACTTGCCAGTACACTTCTTATAGTGGTCAAGCATACGTTGAGAAGACATCTCGAACTCTTTCTGTATAGCATATAGTTCGTGTTCTTTACCACCGGAGCCCCAGCTGTACGTGTGACTCATTACAGAGGTATTCTGAGTCATAGAGCGTTTAGCACCTGCCATTAGGGTTAGTACACCACAAGAGGCTACACAACCCATACCTACTGTATGTACAGGTATCTTTGAGGTCTTCATAACATCAATCAAGTGCCATGCGCTATGCACAGAACCACCAGGAGAGTTAATAATTAGAGTAAGATACTCAGGACGTAACTTCTCAGGTAATAGGTTGTACTCCATAATACGTCCCACTAAAGGCATAATGTTTGTCTGATTGAACTCACGAGTAAGTAATAAGATACCGTGGTCTGCTAATAATTTTCCTGGCTGTTCGTAAACGATTGCTTCAGTAGTCATAGTATTATCCTCTATATATAGTTTTGTTGTCGATAGCGGTAGGGCCACCTATTATATCTACTGCGAAAGCATCAGAAGCGTCTGTAACGCCCTGTTCCTTTAAATCGGCAGCTTCTTTATCTCTCACTATCTCCGCTGTAAGACGCGCTTCTTCTTCACGTTTAACTTCTGCTATGGTAGCCTCTACAAGGTCAAAATAAAGAGCAGCACTATTCTGTACTTCCTCTTCGCTTATATCCTGTCCATCATATAGGACATCCTTCATAAAGCCGGACATCAATGTAATCGTTTTTTCTCTTAGTAAATCATTAGTCATTTAGTATCTCACTTGTTCTGTAGTTTCTGAAATCGTGTTAGCAAACCGCGAGCGAATGCGAAGCGGGCGTACCACATTGTTTGTACGTTTAAATACGAAAGCCACCCGGTTCTTTCCACCGATACGGCCTAGGTTGATTACATCTGTTACGAGACCAGTTATGTACGAGTCTGCCTTTTTACTGTGATGTAATGAAATGCGCCCATCTAAAAAATCGTGCATTTTGCGTTCGGACATGACCCACGGTGAAACCATATACATGCGGTTTCCTAGGTAGGTTACTTCTGAAGTTACTTTATGAGCGATTAACATTATATTTTCTTGTACGGTATCCATAATTTTTATCCTTTAGTCTAATAGGGGGCACTATCTGATATTCAGCTGATTTTAAACAAGGTCTAAATCAAAACTATCCAGTATAGCATTCTGAAGCGATTTAGCAGAGCTCGAAAGGGCACGACCCAGGCTTGAAGCTACGGAAACGTACTTACCTCCGTTAGCCTCTATCCTTACATAGTAGTACCCTTCTAAAGTACTTACCCATTCATTAAGCTCTGACAGTGTTTTACGTCTACTCCCCCAGTACTCAGAACAACTACGTAGGTTAACTATTCGGATTCCTTTAGTTATTTTGTAGACTGCGATAGTTTGGTCGCCTACCACAGTTGATATGTTCTTTAAAGATTTAGCTAGTTCAGAGGGATCAACTTTCTCAACAGCCCCGATTACACCTTTCTTACTATTGACTCTAAAGCTCGACATATCAATTCCTGCTGCATATAGTCCCTCCAAATCCTTAGCACCAAAGTTAAACTCCATAGTACCACCCTTGTTTTCTGCTGCCTCACTCTCATTCTGCACCCAACCAAGCGATGTTACAGGTTGATCCATCTGTACTTTAACTGTCCTATTACTCCAATCGTAAGAGTTGGGAGCTAAGTGTTTTATTTGCGAGTTAATTTTATTTTTGTATATAGATAGAGAAACCTCAAGACCATCAAGTTCGTTAAACTCACGTAAGAAAAACCTCAGACCTACCACCGCCTTTATCGTGTTTTGTAGGGTATTAAGCATCTCGCGCTTGACATGGTTAAAAGGTCCTAAAAGATTTACATCCTTTAGCATCCCTGAGCGACTTAGATTCATCCAACCATAGCTACTCGAAAATGCCCCATTCAGCGTCTTGTAGGCGGCAGTAATAAGGTCGTTTTCTTCTAGCAGCTGCACCTTTTCCTGTGTGAACAGCTCTTCTACGCGAACCTCTATCTGCCCTATACTACTCTTGTCATCCATTAGTTTTTCGTACTCACTAATTAACTCCTTTCTCTTAGCTAATTCTTCTTTTATAACAGCAATCAGCACAAGGCTTAAGCAGTACTTCCCGTCTACCTTATCAAAAAGAAAACTAGCCGCGTTTTCTGGATTATAGCGAAGTGGTACGCCTGCAGTCTTTAATACATCTTCAAAATCTCTCATCTTATCTCCTAAACTTTAATTTTAACTAAATCACCAAATGGTACTTCATACTCTTTACCTGAGCTACACCAGATAACTGGGAAGTCAGGGTGATTGACAGGGAAGTCATTACGCCCAACATACATATCTGAGAAGTAAATTAACTGGTCTACTTCTACTTTATGTTCCTCAATGTACTCAAACACAGGTACAAATGATGTACCTCCGCCACCTACTGCATCAAAGTCAGTAAAGTAATGGCCTTCATCATACTCCTTAACATCTGCTACCCTATAGTCAGAAGACATAAGGAATACTTTAGTTGGTTGAATTTCATTAATGATAGCATTGATTTCACCTACAAACAATACAAGTTCTTCTTGGCTTACAGAACCAGAGGTGTCCACTGCTATTACAATATTACCTGCTTTCTGTCCTGTCATTGTTGGTAGATACAGACCACTACCAATATGTCTGCGGTTAGGTCTTGAGAAAGAAAAGTCCTCAGGGTACCTCGACTTAACCAACCTTTGAAGTTGTTCAGCCCAGTGTATTTGAGCAGTTCGTATCTCTTTGATACGCTCCTTTAAACCACCAGGAAGCTTCCCTTTACCTCGCATCTCTTGTTGTGTAGCAGCACGGATAACCATATCATCTATCTTCTCAGAGGCTTCCCCTTCTTCGGAGGCAGTCTTAGCATTTCCTGGTTCTATGTGTTCTTCTGCATTCGCCATCTGCTCTTTTAGTTTATCCTTTTCTGACTCAGACATATCGTCAGTGCTTTCGGTCTTCTCATCCTTCTTAACCTGATCAAGGATACGATACACCTCTTGCCAAGCCATCCCTGTAAAGCGGCCATTCCTGTCAATCAAGGCTCCCTTTATAACAGAGAAACCCGCACCCTCCAGCTGCTCATTGATTACATAGTCCATAGCCACATTACATGCCTGTGGATCCTTACCTTTCCAAGGTTGACAATGCTTTAGAATAACGTGCATCACCTCGTGTGCTAATACAAAGCGCACTTCTTCTTCAGATATACCGTCTACGAACTCTGTACCCCAACGAATCTCTGACCCATTGGTGCACATAGTTGGTACAGATTTATCCTCAATCAACTTCAACTGCATTAGACAACTACCAAAGAATGGTTGGTTGAATGCCAAGTTAGTTACCGCTCGGCTTACTTTTAGTGCTGCATCCATTATTATTTATCCTTCAGTGAGTTTAATTTAAGTGTTAACTTGTTTAGATCCCTCTTCAGCTTACTTATCTCTGCTTTCTGCTCTGCTATCAACTCATCATCCATAGCGAGAACTTTGTAAAAGTAAGCTTCAGTCATTGGCATCCTAGTGTCCTTAGGGGTAGGAGGAGCCATCTCCTGCCACCCTGTTTTATCCGACATACATAGCCTCTTAAAGTAGTAAATCACGACCATCAGTTACAACCCAACCCGCAATGTTCTTATCTTTCTTAAGAGCAGGGTTACGAGACAATGTGTCTCTCATACAGAAAGCAGCAAACTCTTTGGACTGGAAACGCTTAATGAAGGTAACCAATGCCTTAGCTTCCGTTATGGAAACTTTGTGAGCAAGGTTAGAACATAGTGCATATAAAACATCCGGAGCAACTGGTATCTCAGTAGTTTCAGGGTTAGCAAATACATCTGCTGCTGAAGGTAGATCACGGTAGATACGTAAGTACCCGCTAAAGTCAGTTAAGGCTGCTTCACCTATCTGACCCCTAAGTGCTTGACGCTCACAATCACGGTCTAAACCAAGATTAATAATAGTATTGGCACGTTCCCAAGAGCGAGGAGACGGTGAAGCCATTACGTTTGGATCGAACTTTTGTAACCACTCAGGGCGGTCATTGATGAAACCTGTAATCTCCGGTGACAAACCTTTACCTAAGGCGTAGTTACGGAAACCTTCGTGGTCTGTTTCAATGTCTAAGTGGGTTAAACGGTCTTTTAAGTGAGATGGCATTTGGCTTGTGCCTGCTCTTGAGTTCATAGGGTTACCTGCTGCTACAATTGCTACATTGTCTGGTAAGACGTGTTCACCAATACGGCGCTCGTTAATAAGCTGAGCCATAACATTTTGGTTAGCCATTACTGCTTGTGGTAATTCATCTAAGAACAATAAAGTAGCTTTACAACCTTCTTGTGGAAGGAAGAAAGGACGAGCTCGGTTATAAGTTAAGCCATCCGCAGAAAGCTTAGGGAAACCACCTAACTCAGCATAGTCAAATTGTGCTACAATTACTGTCTCCACTACTAAGCCTAACTCGGCTGCTAAATCTTCTACCATAGTAGTCTTACCTTCACCTGGTAAAGACCATAACATAGGTACTAAGTAAGAAGCATTAGAAGCACCTTTTTTCAAAGAAAGATTGCTGTTGATCATTGCTTTTGTGATGTTTTTCGCTTGAGATAATTTCATATTTAATAGTCCTGTAGTTTGTTAAATTAAGTTAATTGATTAAAAAGAAATTAAGTAGATCAGTATTGCACTCTATCTATTTAAAATATAAAAAGCCCCAACAGACATTGCGTCTATAGGGGCGGTACTACTATCCTACCTTGCGGTAAGTGTATTATAAAAGCCAAAGATCATTGCGATTGTCATACAAAAATCTGTTGGTAGGAAGGTAAAATAACCAACCAATGCACCAGCAACTCCAGCTGCTATAGTATTTACAACATAACGATTTGAGGTTATGCTCTTCAGGAAGCTGCCGAGGCCTTTGCCTGCTTCTTTACGTGCTTCTGAATTGGCAAATTCTTTTGCTGTGGAGGTTGCTCTTGTTGCACTGTCTTTGATTGATTCGATTTTTATCATGTATTTCTCGTATATTGTATGTGGCCCATAGAACAGGGCCAGCGTTTTATGCACTAAATGTAAATGTTTCTATGTCTTCCCAGCCCCAATCATCTCCTATCATACCTTCTGCGTTGTATTCTGTAACGGTTGTTTCAAAGAAGTTATCATGTGATGTAGTGGCTATCAAAGGTTCAAGCCAGGGTAAAGGATTGTCCTTAACACCGTAGTTTGATTTAAGACCTAACTCAATAAGACGACGATCCGCTATAAACCTAATGTACAGCTTTACCTCTTCCTTAGTTAGCCCTTCTATTGGTCCCATCTCGTAAGCAAGGTTAATGACACTATCTTCTAACTTAACTGCTTCTCTCACCATATTGTAGATGTCTGCTTTAAACTCATCATTAACGATACGAGGGTGTTCGGCACAGAAAGTCTTAAACAGTTTTGTCATACCTTCACAATGTAGAGATTCATCCCTGATAGACCATTGTACTATCTCTCCCATACCCTTCATCTTACCGAATCGAGTATAGTTAATAAGCATAACGAAAGCAGAGAACAAGCTCATACCCTCACTGATAGCACTACGGGCAACACCTTTAGCTAAGCCTGCGTGGCTGTGGGTGTCTATGTTTGTCATAAAGTCTACTTTCTCTTTCATTTCTGAATATTCGAGGAAAGCAGTGAAGTCATCTTCAGGTAAACCTAAGGTGTCATTCAGTAAAGCGTAACTACGCTGGTGTGTAAATTCCCTATTCGCAAACGAGGTAAGCATAGAGCGTATCTCATTGTTCTTGAATTTAGGAATATAAAACTCCAAATAGTTAGTACCTACAGCAACATCACTTTGTGTGAATAACCGTAGAATCTGTGTAATGTGGTTTCGTTCTATATCTGTTAGCCTAGTTTTCCACTGAGTTACATCATCTTGTAACTTAGCTTCCCACTCACCCCAATGTAAGGTCTCGTGTACAACACTGTACTCTATGGCCCAAGGGTAACTAAATGGTTTGTAAGCTAACCCTGCTTCTAATACTGACATACTCTTCCTCGTTTATATTCTTCTAAGTAGAAGTTTCCGATATCCGGCGACATTAAGCCTGAAGTTACCGCATCATCTATAATTTCTTTTACCGTATAGTTTTGTAACATATTACGGTCGACTTTGTATAGGGCAGCCATTGCTGCTTCTACATCTTTAATACTATTATGTTCATATATCATTATGTTATCCTTGGCAATTTAGACAATCATCATCGTCTTCTTCGTCTGTTAGCTTAAACATTACTTCGTCAAGTACATTAAGGTGTGTGTCTAAGTCGGAGTATCCTCCTATGTATTGTCCATCAAGATAAATTTGAGGAACAGTATTAACTTCTTTTCTTCCAGTTACTTGAGCAGCAGTCTTACCTAACTCTTGTAGATTGACATACTCATAAGGTATCCCTTTTGTTTCCAATAATGCTTTTGCTTTATCACAGAAAGGGCAACCAGGTTTACCGTAGATTACATTAGTAGCATCATCCGCTAAAGCGTGTCGCTCTACTGATTCCCCTACTTTGTCGCCAGTACGACCCGCAGTTGTTCTTAGGTAATACAAACCTTTTAACTTCTTCTGCCAAGCAGTGTAGTGTACCATGTTTACTACCTTCTTAGTAGTTCCCGCAGGAAAGAAAACATTAACACTTTGTCCTTGGCATATAGAGGGTTGTCTATCCGCTGCGTGTTCAACAACCCAAAGCTGATCTAACTCAAAGCTGGTCTTAAACACTTTTCTGTGGTGGTCTGACATAAAGTCCAGATGCTGTACAGAACCATCCTTCTTCATAATAGAATCCCAGGTATCATCGTTGTCTTTACCGTAAGAAGCTAATACGGGTTTAAGATACTGGTTTTTAACAACATCCGCACCTGCTCTCGTACGATGTACAAAACAGTTAGATTTGAGAGGTTCTATAGACGCTGTAGCATTACATAGTATAGAGCTGTTAGCATTAGGAGCAATCGCAAACAAGTGAGTATTACGAACACCATAACCTTTGGCATCCGGGGCTTCTCCTCTTTCCAGTGCTAATACACGAGTCTGTTCTTTCCCTTGCTCTGCCATCTTCCTAAAGATAAATCTATTATAAGTACAAGCCTTTTCACTTTCCCAAGCAATGTTCTCTTTCATTAGTAAGCCGTGGAAACCCATAGCACCTATACCAATACTACGCTCGCGTTCAGCAGAGTACCGAGCTCGTTCCATAGCATCCGGTGCGTTTTCTATGAATACCTCTAACACATTATCTAAGAATGTCACCAGATCCGCAATCATCTTAGTGTCTGTCCACTCAGCGAAAAGCTCTAAGTTAACAGAAGATAGACAACATACAGCAGTACGGTCAGCGTTGGTCGCTAAATGTATCTCATTACACAAATTAGAGCCGTTAATACTTAAGCCTAAATCTTTCTGGTATTGAGGTAGCTGCTCATTAGCGGTATCAATGAAGTTTAGATAAGGACTACCTGTACGGAAACGAGCATCTAATATACGTTGCCATATGTCAAGCGCCTTTACAGTATCTACAACTATCCCTTTAGCTGGGCATATCAAGTCCCAATCTCCATCTACGCGTACTGCCTCCATAAAGGAATCAGAGAGATTAACCCCGTTAAACAAGTTGAAACACTTACGGTTGGTATCTCCTCCTGTTGGTAGTTTGAAGTTAATAAACTCTATGATTTCAGGATGCGAAACACCCAAGTAAGCAGCATAAGAGCCTTTACGAGTCTTACCTTGCTTATACGCTGTCATCTGTGAATCATTAACTTTCATCATAGGTAGTACGCCAGTAGACTTATCCGTAATACCTCTTACATCTTGCCAGTGTCCGCCTACCCCGCCACCTTTAACAGAAAGCCAAGCGGTCTCTGCGTGGTGATTTATTAATCCATCTACCGTGTCTGGTACATAGGTTAAGAAGCAGCTAATAGGTAAACCAGTTGGTTTCTTTCCTGGCTTAGCTGCGTTACTTAGTACTGGGGAAGAAAACATAAACCAACCCTTTGATACGTACTCGTAAATACGTTGAGCTAAGCCCAAGTCTCCTGCACAGTAAGCCACGGATGCTCTCGCAAACGACTCTTGTGGGCTTACTTCGCCTTCTTCTAAATAGAATTCTTTGAGAAGCTTAAGTGACTGCTCTGACAATCTTTCATCTCTTTTTAGTTCTACATCTATTCCGTACGCTTTTATCATTCTTTTTCCTCAAAGTATTTATATAAAGTAATTCCACTGCTGAGAATTAACTCAGTAGCTTTATTACCCTTGTAGTCTCTTTTGAAAACTATAGTTTTAATTCCTGCTTGTATTAGGGATAAAGCACAACTCATACAAGGGAACAAGGTACAGTATACCGTTGCTCCTTCCCCTGACTGAGTTGATTTGGCTAATTTAGCAATTGCATTTTGTTCGGCATGAACAACCGTGTCCAAGCAATGACCGCTACTACAGCGCATATCATTGTTTGAACCCGTTGCCGTACCATTGTAGCCATACGATAATATATTACGGTCTTTAGAGATCACAGCACCAACTTTGGTTTTATAATCGTGGCTTTCAAGGGCCGACCGTTCCGCAATATCCATCATAAAGGCTACTTCTTTTTCGTCACTACCACCCCAAGCAACATATACTACAGTAGGACCATCAGACTCAATTGCCTTCTGTATCACAAGTGGTAACCTACTGTCTTCTCTTCTGTAATCACTTCACCTAGAGTTAATTTCTTAAGCTCTATCTCGCTATTCAACAACTCACGTACTCTCTTTACCGTTAGCTTGGCTACATCAAACTGAGCAGCCTCTTTAACAGCGCGAAAATCGCCAGGAGTCAAGTAAGGTATGAAACCTAGCTTACTACGCTTCAGTTTAGGGAAGTATAATTGGAAAGCTGTTTCAATTTGATCTTCCTCAAGGAATTCAAACTTAACCTTTAAGAACAAGCGGCGAAGTACTGCGGGGTCCAAACCATCCATGAAGTTTGATGTGGCTAGGAAGATACCTTTAAATTCATCCAACTCAGTTAATAGTTGATTAACAAAGGTTTTCTGGTAGTTCTTATCCGCATTCTTACGATTACCCGCAATTGAATCTAACTCATCAATCAACAAGATAGCTCCTTCCGCTTCAGCTTCAGCAAACGCTTCAGACAGCTGCTTCTCACCCTCACCAACATACATACTCTGTAGCTCCGCGTAGGTCTTCTTGAGAACAGGGCGGCCTAATTGGTCACCAATGTAATCAGCTAACATAGATTTACCTGAGCCTGGCACACCGTAGAACAAACCCGTTACTAGAGAAGGTCGTTCATCTTCTGGCTTAGATAACACACCTTTGATCTGTTCAACTAGTTCTTGAGCAGGGCGGTCAATGTTAACTAAAGACAAATCGTACTGTTTAAACTCTTTCTTATTAGAAAATTTAGCATGTATAGCAGTCATGTCCACCTTTATATCCTTGCCAAATAGTAAAGAGTCAGGTGTAACACAAATACCCTCCGCCTTGTTAGCAAGTTCATTTAGTGCTGCAATCTGAGATGCCATGTACTTAGTTTCAGTCACAGAGAACTGGATAGGTTCAACGTGCAGAGCAACTCCTGGCAGGTTTACACCTGTAAATGTTACCGTTACGGCCTTACCTTCTGCCCAATCTCTCTCGGTTGCTGCGTCTTCTGCTGAAGCGATACCTGATAACAGGTCAGCTATAAAAGACACGTTGTCAGTCTGCTCACTATCCGCTGCACCTGCCAAGCCTTTGAGGTATGTGCTGTAGTTACCTAGTTCTTTAGCAAACCAACCAGACAGTGCGTTAGTTCTATTCATGTAGGAGTAGCTCTTACTATCTTCTAAACAAGCCTCCGCATTTTTCTTGCGCTTACTGTATATACCGTAAGTTTCAGCCACACCCCCTGAGGAGTTACGTAACATACCATGTCGTTGTATCATCAAGCTTTTAATCCAAGCACCGTTTAAAAAGTCTTGTACTAGTTTTGTCGCATCATTTGTAGGCATAATTGCTCCAGTTGCTTTGCTATTACATGTAAGGAAATCGGCATCTTGCATATCTTGGGCTAACCCGCGAACATGCGTAACCAATGAGCTTACGGTTTTATGCGCTTTCTTATCCAGCTTAGATAACTCAGTATAGTTAAGGCTATCTTCTAGCGCATCGTAACACGCAAATAACATATCCGTAGTTATTTCACAGTTCATCATTGGTTCTAGTATTTCTTCAGGGAAAGCTTCCTTAGCTTCCTCCATATAAAGATCCTTCAAAAGGTCGTAAGCAGCTTGCAATTTCCCTTTTCTAAGGTCAACTGTGGTATAAGTGTAGCATAAGGCAACGTATAAAGCGCCTAGGTCTTTTACAATGTTATCATTACTCATAGTTTCTTCCTTATAATTGAGGTTCTTCATCAAATTCGTGATTTATGTATTCTAATCTGCCTGTGTCCGTATTATACAAAGCGCCACCTGCATCGCCTGTTCTCCCAGTAAAACGAGACTTTAACACTCTCACTTTAATCGTGTTGCGTTCTATCAATGATGTAGCAATCATGTTTCTAGCAAATGCAATTATCTGGAAGCTAATTTGTTTGATAGAGCCAGAACCCTTTATATCATCCATAGATGGTAGTTTTCCTTCTTCAAAGGATTTACCTTGTAACCCTGTCTTACGTAAATGCGAGATTACCCCAAACCAGACATTGTGTTTCTTAGCGGTTTTTAGTATATCCGACATAACTTTATCGGTAGCGGCGTTAGTGTCGCCAGCATCAGACTCTGATACCGCAATAGTTAAATGGTCAAGTATCAGGTACTTACAACCCATTAGGCATAAGGTCTCTACTTTATCCATTAAAGAGTCATCTGATACGGAGCCTTGGTGGTCAAGTAGCTTTACCCTCTTGTCCCCAAACACTTCCTCGAAGGCAGCTTTCTCCTCCTCCAGAGTAACTTCGCAGTCCGTTAAGTTCTTCTTCAGGTGCATCCCTATGAACTTCTCCACCGTGTCGCCCGGACTCTCTTCCAACGAGATAATACCAATAGAGTCTTCGGTTGTTTCTTTTAGAGATAGTATTATTTCCTTAATTATTGTGGACTTACCGGAGCCTGTGCCAGAGGTGAATAAGTCTACCTCACCAAACCTCATACCTTTTGTTTTTTCATTTACGCCTGCCAAACAAAGAGGGTAAGGGATCGACTCAGTAGCTTGTCTCTCTAAGAACTTATCCCAGAGGTCATTACCTTGTAAGATACCCACAGGAGACCACGGTTGTGCATCCCAGATGGCCTCAATGATACTCATGTGTCCATACTTAATTAGAGAATCATTAGCATCTTTGGTCTTTAGCTTAGCGATACGTGCTTTGTCTACTCCGATAATCTTACAGGCTTCAGCTTGCGCTTTCTGCCCTGCTTCATCATTATCGAGCATCAACACTACTTCGTCAAATCTACGTACCCAGTCTCTTTGCTCCAGTAGTTGTTTCAAACCACTTGCGCTAGGTATAGATACTACGGGGTATATCTTTCCGTTATGGCGTTGATGGTAAGCATACGCTACAGAAAGAGCATCAAGCTCTCCTTCTACTATAATTAATCGCTTACCACCGTTGAACAACTGTTGTCCGAATAGACCCTCAATGGTACCTATAGAACGAAATTCTTTAGGTAGTTTACGAATTTTATAACCTACTGTTCTGTCTACACCATAAGGGTAGTAGTGTTCAGTAATGTTACCGTGTTGGTCTTGTCCTGCTTTCACACCGAAGAAGTCGGCGATAGCTTTAGGTATATTACGCTCTTTGAATCCCCTAACCGGGTAATCCGCAATAGCATCAATGTTCACTGTCTTAGTAAACACGTCTTTTACAAATGCTGTCTGCTCTGGCAATCTCTGTACTCCTTTCTTTTCCCATTGGTATGATTTCTCACACACAAAACATTTACCCCAGCCGTCATCATACGCACCGTAGCCATCGCTGGAGCCACACTTCTCGCAAGGTTGGTGCCCTACGAAATTAGCCTTAATCCGTTGTTTTGCCATAGTTTACTTTCCTCTTAGGTAGCAGTACCATGCTCATCCAAGTAGTTGTTGCGACACCTGCAAGAAACATTTCAGTAGGGTCTAAGGGTATTTCTGTCATTAGACTATTTAGCACTGTAATGACAGTGTAACCCATCGCAACTAATACAAATAAAACAAATATTAATCTAAGTAATAACATTTTCTTTTCTCCTAGTACGAATTAATCTTTGCGCTTTAGCAAAGGAACTTAACATAGTATCGTGCTGCTCAAAGTCCAACTTTGGAATGAATCTAATAGCAGCTACTTGGTTGTTGTACCACCTACGCTCCCCGTCTCCATCACGGTCTGTGATAGATTGCAAAGCCATTTGTAGCCATGCTTCAGTGTAGTTACACCAAGCACGAGTTTTAAACATCCCTAACATAATGAACTCTAGCTCATCACCTTTTACCGCATCCGCTTTTACGTGTACAGAGGAAGTAGCATAACTTCTCCACAGGGCTTTACCTGTTTTAATATGAGTGTTCTTCTTATAAGACCACACTTGCTTCTTACCTATGTAGAACTTGTTACGGGTTTTATTGACAACTAAATACACAAAACCAAAGCAATCAGCAAGATTAACGTCATCTCCTTTGTATTTCCAGTGACCTAAGTCAGTTTTCAAGTGTTCCTTTTTCGCTATAAATTTAGAACTCATCACCCGCTTCCTCTTCCTGTTTAAGTTGGGTAGGGGTAGCACCATCTATAGTAAACCAATCATCTCTCGTTCGTAGGATGTGGATCAAAACTCCATTGTGCATAACCTCTGTTTCCCAAGTGTCTCCGTATACTTCATAGTATTTGTCTACTACTCTCTGGCATCTCTCTTCATGGGTGGTAGCACCTTCTAGTATACCCGCAGCCTTCTTAGGCCCGATACCTTTGATACCTCTTATGTTATCTACGCTGTCACCAGTGAGTACCTGTGTCCAGTAATGTGTATTCGCTGTTTCTTCATCTACATGAATCAGCTTGTCATGGTGTATTAAATAGTGGTGACTGACAATACACTGTAAATCTTTATCCACAGTTGCAATAACTGTAATGTTACCTTTTGCAGCTTCTTCTTCATGCCAAATACGTACGAGGTCATCCGCCTCCATACCTTCTGCTACTGTCACTAAGCCCTTCTTTACTAGTAAATCTCTCAGCTTAAAAAAGAAAGGATTGTTTGCCTTAGCTTTAATTCGACCAGGAGTGTTTTTATAGTCTGCAAAGAAATCCTTGCGGTAGTTAGTTGCGCTGTACACTGCTATCTTAATCTCATCACAGAATGTAGTGTTCTTAATGTCCTGTAGCCGTTCCTCCCAGGTTTCAAGGGCTTGTTTAAGTGATTTTTTGTTGTAAGCTGCCCGAAACATGAGGGGGTCAGCATCTAATAATAGAACTATTGCCATATTATCTATTCCTCTAATGCAACGTTTATGGCCCTGTTCATGAAGCTAATAATAACTTCTAGGTACTCCGCTTCATCCATTTCGTAATTTTTTAATGCTACAGCAGCACCTACTAAATGTGCTTTCTCATATTCTGTCAATTCTATGTAGTTCTTAGTAACAAATTTCATTTCATTTTCTCCGTTTAATTAACTACCGTAGCCAAGATATATAGGGTCGAGACCATATGATAAAAAGTAGTCTTCTACTTTAGAATCCATTTGCTCTTCCCACAGGTCACAAGCTTCATCAAAGAGATCCACATTCTTAAAGTATTCTTCCTCAGGGTACTCCCCTGCTACCTCTTCAAATGTTGAGCTTTCCGTATTGTAATCTTCGTTTTTCACTGTGAGGTATCCTAAGAAATCCTGGGCTCTATCGCAGAACATTATATCTACTTTAAGACCAGGGTTAGCCGCACACAACCTCCCTACAAACCCAGTAGGAGGTCCCCAAGCAGTGTCAAATATATGGCTGTAAACCCCGTGAGATTCTTCTTCTAAGGTGTCAGGTACTCCTTCTTCCTCTTCACCAGCAAAGGTAGGAACAGCTATATCCCACTTAGTACCCCACTCTTCCGAATTACAACTGGAAGGGTCGGTTTTCGGTATTAAATAACTAAAGAAACCATCATCCATCTCCTCCTCTGCTATCTTGATACCCATCTTAAGCAATACTAACTTCTTAGCAAAGTCTGTACTACGGGCATCGGTTATGTCGTAGACTATCTTGTTGGCGCACCAATTAGGCATTTTGTACCCCTGTGTATATTGCATATATATCTTCTTTCTCCGTGTAAACACGATAACCTTGTCTTTCGAGCAAGGCCGTCAACGCGAGGTCATCAATGTGCTTATGTTCTACTTTAATGAACGTAGGTTTAACTTGCCAAGAGTAAGCTTGTAGTATGGTCAACTCGTGACCCTCCGTGTCCATCTTCAGGTAGTCTAATTTACCGTGATTAAGGAAAGCGTAATGTTTGTTCATTAAGCTGTCCAAGGACATACAGGGTACTTGTTGTATCTTGTTATATAACAAGTTAGCATTATTACCTAAAGTATACAAACAAGTACCTGTGTGGTTTGGATTAACTACCGTTCCTACTCCGCGAGACCAATCATCATTAGCCTCCTTAGTAGTAGCAAAATCAATGAAACCGTTGTAGTCTGTTATTGCGACTTGCTCTGTCCGAATGTTGTAATCCGTTTTTAAACTGGTTAGAACAGATTCCATCAGGTGAGGGGTAGGCTCACACATAACCCCTTTCCATTTTCCCGAATTAGCGAAATCAGCACAAGTGTCAAAATCACAAGTACCAATCTCTACAAATGTTTTATAGTCTGGCATTAGCCTTTCCCCTGTAAGGTTATAATCGTGGCTCTCATCTCTGCTCTGACAACAGCAGGGTTCCCTCCTTCTATAAAGTAAACCATATGGCGCTGCAGGGAAGCCCTTAATACTGCCATAGCTCTCTCACGTTTAGCAGAGGTGGTATGTCTCTTCTTATGCGCATCGCAATAATCCTGGATTAACTTATATGAACTTGCCCTAGAGCACTCCATTATTCGTCCCCCGTCATTATTTCCATCAGTAGCTGTTCAATTTTCTTTTCCATGTTGGTTACAGAGTACACAGGGGTATCTCCACTTAGATAGAACCCCACATGTGCCATTAAGGCACCAAGTACCATGGCGTTACCAGACGAGTGGCCGTAACGCTGCCTGTATGCCTCTACGTAATCGTTGACTAACTTATTTGCATCCAATATATCTTTAGACATAATTTTCTCCATTCTAGTGAGTGTCAAACCAATTGTTACCTATCATACTTTCACCATCCATACAAACCACACCGTACCATTTAGGAGCCTCTCTAAATGCTTCTTTCATAATAGCAGCAGCGCGTTCCGCATCTTTTTCAGCTACAGCCCATTGCATCTCATCATGGTAAAAGATTAAAGGACGAGCATCAATGTTTTCTTCTTTAAACTTATCCATCGTATAGGCTACAGCAGCTTTACAGGTAATACCTTCAGCAGACTGCAACAAGTAGTTCAAAGCTTTATGTCCTGAATCCAGGTATACACGTCTACCGTCAAGGGCAGGTATACTTGCTCTTCTTTCTCTTGACTCAGATATCTTAACAATCTCCATCAAGCGATCAATCAAGCGTTTTAAACCAGGCGTACCGTCTACAAAGCTTTTCTTGGCTTTCTTACCTATAGAAGAATCTCGCTTACCTGTAAGTATTAAACCAAGCTTCTCTAAGCCGCCTCCAAACAAGAAAGCGTATAAGAAAGGTTTTGCATTACCACGAGTACAAGGGAACACTTGTGAAAGAGTATCCGCATTACGTTGGTGTACATCTCCGTCTATTACTTCTCTCGTAAACTCATCGTTTTTAAGGTAATGACATAGAGCTCTCATCTGGTTACCGCTTGAATCAGAGCCAACTACTTTGTAGCCCTTCTCACAACCAAACAAAGAGCGCATCTCTGTTCCCCAAGTAGCTTTTGGTGAGGGTACATTAACAACAATCTTATGTCTAGATCGACCAGTAGGGGTAGCTATGGTAAACATATCACCTCTCAGACGACCATCAGGGTCTGTGTGAGTAATCCAGCCTTGTATGATACCTAGTCTGCTGCGGGTAGTATAGAACCTGTTGATTAACTCTCCAGTTTCTCCTAATGCATTTAGTGATTCATCACAGAGCTTAGGGGACTTCTTTCTAAACTCCCGACCAACACGTTCCCAGTTCCAATCCAGTGGTTCCCACCCGATACTGTACAGGTACTCCTTAACATAATCCATAGAGCCTAAATCAGGGTCTAAGAATTTAACTCTCTGATAAGGACCATCTAGAGGTTTAGAGGTTTTACCAAGTTCTTGGTCTATTTCAAAGTGGTGTATAGTACGAGCCATGTAAGCCCCGTCTTTACGGTACTCGGGTAAACGGGGTTCAGCATCTAATATCTTCACCCTTACTTTCATCTTAGGTTCAACTGTGTTTCTAATCTTTTCAAGTTCCTCTTTCATTTTCTGTTCTAAATCCAAAGCAGACACCATATCAAACTGCCAACCACCTTCTACACACTGTGCTTGGAATTCAGAAAGCTGATGTTCAACCCTTAGACTTTTCTTCATGTATTCAGGATTCTTAGAGCGTGAGAGTGCCTCTGTTAGCTCTCTTGCTAATAGACGGTACACCTTTACGTTAATACGAACATCTTCACGACAACGATGTACCATTTCTTCACTAAAGTTTAACCAATCAGTATGTTCTGGTTTTTTAACTCCTAAGTACTCACCCCATACAGCAAGATTATGCTTTCCATCAAAGCGATTATAATCCAGTATTTGAGACATCAATAAAGTGTCCCTTACAACAGTGGTTGCCTTTGGTATCCACTTACATATCTTTTTTAGCACAGGTAAATCATACTGTATCTGGTTGTGAGCGATTAGCTCTTTTGCCTTATTAAACAAAACCTTAAAGTCCAGAAAAGGTCTCACTATAAGTTTTGCGGCGTGATTAGTTTTCAATTCAGTGTAATCACAAAACACATACTCCATATCTGTTACAATATCATTGGCTACTACCATCCAAACCGTATCTACGGGATCGCTCTTCTTATTGCCTCGAAGTAACCCGTTCGATTCAATGTCATATACTAGTTTCATCCGAAACCAACCTGAGAAACAGCTGTCCTCCAAGTGGAGGTCTTCTCAACTTCTCTGACTAAAACACGTTTTGTTTTGTCATCAATCTCAAATGTTGGGAACCTCTTAACTATCTTATTTACATAACGGTTGTTGAATTTGTCAGGGGGATGGAACTCAAATCTAATTTCTTTATCAACTACTGAATCGAGAAAGGGTTTAGAATAAACAGGTCCGTATTCCGCTGTCTGCCACGTCATACTTAGCGAACAACAAAATACTTCATTGATGTACGTAAGCGGATCCATCTTTAACACAATAATTTGCATAGGGTGGTTACTGTAGTTCCCAGAGAGACTAGCTACCGTACCCTCATATACTGAGTGTATTGCACCACCCGCGTAGCCACCACTCATAGCGTCCTCAGGTTCCATTTGCTTAAAATCGCTTAAACCACTAATACCTTCCAACATAGCTACCATGAACGTTTCATACTCAAAGCCTTCTTGTTCCTGTATATAAAAATCGAAGTCCTGTCCAGGGTTCTCAAAATAGTGGTCTCTGAGCATTCCTCCTGCTAGGTACGCGGTTTGTCTAAACGTAGAAGATAATCGTTTTAGCGTTTCACTTCCTATATGCTTCTGTTCGTTTATACGTGGTGTATCTTTACTTACGAATTCAGAATAAATTGACATATTAATCATTCCCCTCACAATCTACTTTACCTGTTTGTTTAAATTTAACTAGGCAGTTGATATACCAACGAGCCTTACGGTACTCTTGTTCTACATCATCTTTCTTACCTGTCCGGAACAAGTACTTATAGATCTGACCTAAGAGATGAGCTTCTACCCCTTTTTTGTCAGCTAACATATGCTCCATCATTTCCATATACTGCCAGCCAGGAACTACATCGTTGTAATGTGATCCGCTTACTGCTTCAGTTATGGCATCAGGAGGGCAGCTACCTAACCCATAAGGGTTATACATGCGCCCGGTGTTAGTTGTGTCTATCTCTGAGCTGCCACAGATATCACTCATTTTCGAGAGGTATGCTTCAACCTCTTCTTGTTGTTTCAGGTCTGCTTCATCTATCTCTTCAGGATACAAACTTACTCTGGTCATCATACCTATCGCTTGTTGCTCACGGAAAGCCTCTTCTTCACAACTGCCGTGAGGGGGTCTTCCTATAGCCTCCTCAAACTGTATCAAATCCACACCCGCAACAATCGCACAATGCTCCATATATACCACATCTTCAAAAGAGTAGGTGTTACAATGGGTTAACGCTTGAACCGCGAGAGAAGGTGTGAACTCGTTTATGTCTGCTATTTTTAAATTTACTTTATTGACCATAATATTCTCCAATATATTTAGTTTATCTTTAGTATTTACTATCTTTTTCTGTTCTTTCAAAAATAACGTCTCCGTTCTTCGCAATACACTCATCCTCATAAGGTCCCACATATCTACGATAGAATTCAAGGTTAGCACCATTGAGAGCACCCATAACATCATTCATAGTTTGGTAGCGGTAATCGTTATTCGACATATAGCCTTTAATAACTAACGCGATTAAGTACTGGATTTCTCCTGCACTTTCTGCTGCGTGTCTCTTAAGTACGTGTTCTACATATTCAAAGCTCTCACGGTCAACCTGTGCAATGTATGGCATATTGTATTCTCCTATAGTGTTGGTTTAATTGTATCTCTAGTCATCATACTCGTATTCCTTATGTCTTATTCTGATAGCCAAGTACTCACTCGCTGGCCCTGGAACCCTAAGGTGTAGAAATTCCTTACCTCTCCATAGTATTGCTACAACATTTCTTCCCCCAGGGTACCCTTGGTATCCAAAAGCTTTACCGAATAAGAACCATACCCTCCAAAAGCGAAAGATATTACCTATCACAGAACCTTCGTTGCCATGAGAGTTAGTAAAGTTCACTACAAAGACATCCTCTATTACTGTACCTTTGGCTCTATTATCCAAGTTCTCAACGTAAGGGATATCCACTCTTTTCCATGGGGCATATTTTACATGTTTAACGTGACTCTCATACAGAGTGAAGTACTTATACATAACGTGTTCCTCTCTATTTCCTTAATAGTTTACTCATTACAAGGACATCCTTGCCTTCATCCGACATGTAAAATATGTCTTGTACTATTCTCTCAACCTCATATTCATCTATCAAAGCCAGTACCTCGGGAGGCATTTCGCCGTTTGCTATACTGTCCGCTACTGTATCATTGGAATGTTCACAGTGCTCCAGACACCACGTTATCTCATCTGCTATTTGCTCAATATTATACAGCTTTATATCCAATATAGCGTTGTAGCCACCGCAAAGCGACTTGCTAAGTACAAAAGCACCCTCGGTGTCCTGTCTAACTTCGTAGTGAATTTCTGAATCGTAATCACAACTCCAAGAGAAAACAAAGGTCAGCTTAAGTAGAGCTTGGCATCTGCTATACTCCTCTACCTGAACCCTGCTGTGAGCTGCTAAAAGATTGTCTATTATATTTGACACAGTTAACCCCTAATAGTAAGAACGGACCGCTTCGATTGCTTCCTCAAATGAGAAATGTTTCTCTGTGTACATCGATTCATAAAAGGGATGAATGAAATCTTCTTTATCAGCCACTAATATAATTATCTTGTTCTTAGTATGGGCAAACATAAGCTCCATACTGGTACCTGTGCCTCTACCGGAAACACGTCTAACATCTGCCAGTACTACTCTACTATTTGCGATGTCTTGCATATCTTGCTTAAAGATACGTTGACAGGTGTTTCTGGACTTAGCTTCATCCTGCAAGTCTGCTATCTGGTCGTGGAAGGACACCCGTCTTGTAGGGTCTAATACTGGTATATTGCTGGCTCCCAACTGTTCGCTAACCTTATCCCTCCATCCCGTCATATGCTCTTTAGAACAATCTTCCATTGGACCTGCAACATATGTAAAGCCTTTTGTTTCTAAGTTATCCATAAGTATCCTTAATATTTTAATGGCAGAAAGGATAATCCCTCTCTGCCGTTGTTTCTAACTACTATTGGATTACCAATCAGAGTCGTCTGTGTTTGTGTCAACTGGTACTACTACTTCAGTTTCACCTTCTACATCGAAGGAGAGAGTGTTGCCACCTTTGTACTCTACAAGTTTAATCACCTGTACTGCTTTTAACGAGAAACCGATACCATCTACACCGTTCATTGTATAAGGATAAGTATCAATTTGAACGTGGCCTTCAGAGCCGTTACCTAGCGTTGCGCCATCAATAGGCATCAACTGACCATCTACAACTTTAACAGGGTCACGAGGGTCACCTTTGTTAGTAAATGCTTTACGTTTAAGGTTAACTTGGTAGAATGTACCATCGTTATCTTCTTTTAATGTTGCGTTCATACCTTGGTCTTTCCAGCCTTTAGCTTCGGCTTTATCACGAGTACGAATCTGTAGTTCCCAATGTGGATATGGAGCGTTGAAAGGGTTTACAGGTTGGTCAAGTTTAGCCCAGAAAAAGTTTGCGTTGCGAATTAAGATTGAAGCCATGTGTATTTATTCCTTTGGATTTAATTTAAGTTATTTAGCTACATTATTGTAGAAATAAGTTGGATTTTTAAGAGAAAGCAAATTCTGAATTTAGAATTGATTTCAGGTTTAGATTTCCACGTTCAGGCAGAAGATGTAAAGCATTACACTGAGTAAGCAATTGCACCAATGGGTCTGATTCGTAGAAGCGTACAAATTCCTCACGGGTTATCCGGAAGAGGTCCTCCATGTTACCAGGGTGACTGCCGAAGCTGTCGTGTACCGTAGTTACAATAAAGGGTGATTCATTCACTATCAATGTCAAGTGTGCGGCATCAAAGGAATGAATAATGTTTGGTGAAGCTCCACGTTTTTGGCCTTGCTTATTTAACGTGTTGAGTTCATCGGGTTGGATAGTTATACGTATACGCTTCCTCTTACAGAAGTTTAAACGGGGTCTATCCTCTTTAGTGTTGTAATACTGTTGTAGAACCTTGAAGTTGGTTATAGGTACTGTCCAACCTAAGTGTTCTTTTCTAGTGTTAAACTCAGTTGCTAATGTCTCAAATAAATTAAGAAGTATAGCGGGTCCTTTCAATTCCTTAAGCATAACAGACATTACTAAATCTGCGAAAGGGTTTGTCCAGTAGGGTTTATCTTTGAACTTAAGTGGCTCTGAGAGTGTCTGTGTATCCTCAAATATCTGATTTCTAACACCAGATATAGTAGCGCCATAACCAAGAGTCATTACGGGTCTCTTGATAGTCTTACGTTGTAGTTTCTTATCCTCAAGGTACATATGCCAGAAGGGTACAGCAATGTCCACAATCAAGTGTTTATTGTCTGCTCTCCAGGTGTCAAGTCTCTCTCGGAAGTCTTTAAGTTCAGGGGTACCGCCTCTAAGGGTTTCTCTCTCAAGCTTAAAAGACTTTATCTCTTGTATTAGGCGTTGTAGCTCCTCTTTAACAGGGTGGTCTCCCATCTTTATAAATCGAAGGTCTACTTCACCCCATACAGCTTCAGCGATAAACATGTAAACATCACCAGGAAGTTCATTGTCATCACAAAGGTTCACTAATGGTGCAATCTGCTCATCCAGAGACAAAGCAGTTAGATGCTGTACACCATTGTTAGTACCATCGATGAATATAGGTATGTCACAGTTGTACTCTTCTCTAGGGTGACCTCCAATGATATGCCACTCTTCTAGCTTCTGGAACTCCATAGCGGCAGCAAGGGTTGACCATGGTTTGTCAGCTTGCATCCACCCAGTGTTCTCAAGTGGTCTCTTTGCCCATCCCATGATGTCATCCATGTTGTCTACTACGTATTGTGCTCTACCGTTAAGAGGTAATTTGTCTTCTCCAATCGAGTTAGCCAAGTGTACAGCAAGCCAGAATTCACCATTGTCTCCTAAGGGGGCACTATCTCTATATCTCAGTAAACCCTTGGCATTATCTGAGCTCTGTTCGTTAAGAAACGGAGTCAAAGGGTATATACGACCTCTGAAATCACAGTTGTATCCGTGGTAGAACGTTCTATCTCCAATACGGTCACAGAGGGACTTAATGAAGTTAGCTTCCAAGAACATACCTATCCTGCTTTCTCTTCGTGTTTCTTTGTCGTGTTTAAAGGGTGATTCTTTAGGGGGCACAAATTCATTTGAGAATAGAAGTTCTCTATCGCTCCTGGCGAATAGTTCTTCGTACACTCCAAATATCCTTGGACTTATTAAGAATCCTGTTCTTTGAAGTTTGTTTAATGCATCGTATATCCTGGGGGCTGAATCAGGAGTCATCGATTTCAGTATGTGGTTAGGTGCTTTTCTTACCATGGGGGCTTTTATAACATCATGGAAAGCAGAGGTCCAATCACCAGCAGGTTCAAGTAATGGGAAATCAGGGCTGAACTCCAAATCAGAAGATTCAATCAATTCTGCCAGTAAGTCTTGGTCTACACAACGTACCTCATAGACCGTGGTGCTATCCACTACGACCTTTCCTAAATCTAGTAGCTTAAGTTTACTGTCAGGTTTATCTGTATTACAATAAGCCTCTAAAACTTTCATACCCATGAAGAGGTTGCTCTTAGTTTCTTTCTCAACGGCAGGAGCGTCCAGGTGTATCCTGACAAGCTTACCTATGCGTATTGCTACGTTTGCTACTGGCATCTCTTGCATTGCTGCTACTAGTACCTTCCCAAAAGTTAGGAGATAAATCTTCTCAGCGAGGACTTTTAGTTCTTCCTCATTGCTGAAGTGTTCAGACAACCAATTAATATAGGTTTGCCTTGAATCACTGGCAGAGCGCAATCGTTCAGATATGCTATCAATCACCAGCTGTCTTGTGGTTTCTTTCATTATATCTTTCTCCTCTACGGTTGTTCTACCTGCTTGGCGAGGCGGGATATAGTATCGCTGATAGCGCTTGATACTTTATGATGAATCCACGTTTCTACTACTGCTTTATTTAGCTCCCCTTCAACCAAGACGTATGCTTCTCCCTCGAAGTAGTCTTCAGGGTGGTGTATCATATTATCCGCTAAGAACTTGAACTCCCCTTCAACAATACAACTAATCTTGTCGTAAGCCTTCGGGTTAGCTTCATCCAACAGTCGGAGTAGATCTTTCATTTTTTCCATGTTTCTTCCTTTCAAAAAAAAAATAGTATGGTACACCCCGCCCCCTAAACCGACAAGACCATAAATTGCTGCTTTAGAGGGCACTATCGTTAGATAGCACTCACTTAGGCAACAATTTATGATCCTGAAGGCTCAGGGGGCGGGGTGTACATTTACTTTCTTTTCATTTTAGTAAAAACTAACAATTATGGTAACAAGTGCTGCTACCAGCAAGGCAGCTACAAGGCTACCCAAAATTACACCACCAACAACTGCACATACAAACATTACAATATCCATTATTTAATCCTTTTTAGCAAACTTATGACGAGCAAAGAATACTCGTTTCTTCTGGTCTTTATTTAAACCCGACCACTCAACATCAGTAAAGGGGTAAAAGGCTTTCTGTTTTAAACTCATAGATTCGAATTGTGCTACAGTCATATTACTTGTACTCCTTTTTAAATGATTCAATTGCAATACCAACAAAGTGTTTTTTGTGCAACGTGTACACAGTATCAATAAAGTTAGGTATATCTCTACCTTGTGCAAGGTCGTAACTTTGTTCTGTAATAGCTAAGAACAAACAATATTTCGATTGAAGTTCTACTGCTCTTTCAAGACCATAAACTTCAACAAGTGGATACATGTCAGACGCTGAAAGTTCTAAGCTGTTTACGATTGATAATATAGATTGGTTTTTCATAAGTATATTCCTTAAAGGTTTAGTCTAGGTTATTACGATTATTACGTCTTATTTATTCACAAGCATGTATATGTACGCCAAAGGTTTTTACTAGGGATTCACAAGTACCACGAGGGTCTTCTTTATCTAGCTGCCCCATGGCGTGTACTATATGCTCAAGGTAGCTCTTTTTACTGTAGTCCAAAGTACCGTGTTCTGTAATTACATGCTTAAAAAGTTCTGCTTCAACAGATAAAAAGTTTAGTAAGTCATCAAGGTAGTTATCTTTAACTCCTTCTTTTAAAGCTTCTGTAACCATAACTTTCGTTTCTTGCCATTCAACTTTTAATTCATCCGCAGTGTATCTTCCTTCTTCTACTTCAGCAACTAGAAAATTTGCAAAGCGAGTAAGGTCAATAATGTAGCCATTGTAGCCATCGTCCACTTCTTGCAAGTCCGCTTGTTTTACTGCATTGTCTACAGCGTTTGCAAAGTCATTAAGTTCAGCAATGTAGCTCTCATCCATTCCAAAGTCAGTAAGATCAGTAATATAAATACTTTCTGTTTGCACGGAAGGTACTTCTACTGGTTCGCTGGCTTGAACACTTCGCGTCCCAATCATAACAAGTATTAAGAGGGCTACTAGTGGAAAGATGTGTACCATTATTTTAAGCGTAAATTCAACTAAAACTAGCAGTGTGTCTGATAATAAAGATAATATAGATTTTAACATGGGGTATTCCTTAGGGTTTAGTTTAAATAGATTAAAAGGTTCTTTTTACAAGTGCTTCAAGTTTAGGTCCAAATGTTTTACCAGCTTCAATACTTACGTATAAAGAAACAGCAAGGTAAATTACAGTGTTGAAAGAAAGGTTCATAGATACAAGTTCGATTAAAGAGTTCATAGTATTTTCCTATAGGGTTTAGTGTTAATAGAGTTGGTATTAGGTTTAGAAGAAGGGGTCTTTATTTATTCTTCCATTATAGATACATCATTTTTCTCACTTTCAGGGGTAATATTTAAGCTAATCTATCTTACACAATTAGCGAAAGTATTATTTTTAAATTGAATTGTAGTAGCCCATTTTTCAGCATGTGTTCTACGTAGTCTCCATTTAACTGCTGCTGGTACAAGCGCTTTAACTTCTTTTATCGTGAATGACTTGTATAACTCTGCCATGTCCTCGTTGTTCTGACGTGCTGTCATTATGTGACCAGCCATATTGGCTAACAAGTGGCAACCTTGAACCTTTAGATCTCTAAGCTGTTCAGTGCTTGCCTGTGCGGTGCTTGTTAATACTAGTGTAGATGCTAATAATATCATTGCTAATTTCATTTTTATTTACCTTTAGTTAAGTTGTCTGCGATTACTGATTCGTAGTGAGCTACTACCTCGTCCTCTCTGCGGTAAGCTTCGATTTCATGGGGTTGCTCTAGGTAGGGTAGAGAGAAGTCAAAGTCGTCTCCCCGTAGATACTGCATGACATGAATTAACTCATGACCTACCATACGTTTAAAGTTGTCTTCTGTTTCTTCTAGTTTAGGGTCATACGATACTTCAAAGAAATGGATTCCCAACTGAGAACCCAAATACTCTAAGTACGCGGATTCTGAGGGTACTTCCCCCTCTTTAGTTTCAAAGTTAACAATTACAAAGCCAACATCGGGTAATTCCCGTGCAACATATTGTAACATGATATCCTTCATTTCTTCTATTTCATCTTTAGTAAACACGGGTTTCTCCTCAGCCATTACTGACGTCCCAGCTTTCAACTAATTTTGATTGAAGCCTCTTTTCTTCTTTACGTTGTAGTCTACGAGCCTTTGCTTCTCTCGCTATTTTAAATTTCCGTTTCTGTATTGTATCTCTGTGAAGCCATGCGAACATAAATTTCTCCTAATTAAACTTACGGGTGTTTGCATTACCATTTTTTATATAACGTTGGTGTTCTCTCCTGGTTGGCCAAGTGAGAAGCAAGTAGCCCGTGTGTAGCACATTAACTACAACAATACCACCTAACCAAAATATAAGAACAACTGATGCCATGTATACGATGAAAAGTCCTATTGTAGTAATTAACATAAATTTCTCCTGGGTTTATTTACAAAATGTATAAAGCTGTTTTTCAAGTTTAAAGGCTTCTATTTCATGCTTGCGATCATGATACGCTGGTTCCGTATCAAAAGTGTCTCCACGTAGATGCTGCATGATATGAACCATTTCGTGAGCAATAGTTAACTTTGCATCTCTGTGGCCTGTGATGAGTCTCTTATTTAGAACAAGGGCACTTGTGTTCTCATCGTTAGTAGTAGCGAAGTATCCATATACATTACGTAATCTCTCGTCCTTCATCCATACTCTGTGGTCTGTATCTTGTAGTCCTAGAGCGGTAGCTACCTGTGCAGCACATTCAACATGCTTAGTTGAACCGATGAACTCAAGCGCATTAACGTTAAAAGTAAACATAGCAGTAATAATGATAGCAATAAAAGTTTTCATAGTAGTTCCTTAGGGTTTAGTTTAATAGGGTTACGAGGTTAAATAAAAAGGACCCTTAAGCTATAATAGCATCAAGGGCGTTGTAGTAAAATTCGCGGAGTTGAACATCATTTTCGATAACAAGCTCGACGCCGTTACCTACTGATTTGTTGTAATTGTTTTCCTTGTTGATCATGCGTGGCTCAACTTTTTGAAAGTCTGCATCAAATTCAATCTCAAGTATTGTACTTCCGTAGTTGTTAGCAACTGCTTTTGAAGGGGTTAAGTGGAAAGGTAAACGAATTGTACCTTTTTCTATAGCTGCAATTACTGTCGCAGGGTTGTCAGTTCCGTGGTAATAAATGGTCATAGTGTCATCCCTCTAGTTTAATTAGTTTAGTAACAATTAGTTTGTTAGCGAACCACAGTTCCTCTATCCGAGCAGCAACATCCTCTCTGTTGTTGTTCTTAAGTAAGAGTTTAATTTCGGTACTGTTGATATCAGACAGCAGGTGTAGCTTAGCGATATAATCTTTTTGAATAGCAGTAGTAGTGGCGCATATAGAATAGTACATAGTGATCCCTTAGGGTTTAGGTTAAATAGATTAAGTATAGAAGGGTCTTTTAATTCTTCCATTATAGATACATCATTTTTCTCACTTTTTTGGCCCCTTTTTGGCCCCTTTTTAATAAAAATAACCCCCAAAACCGTGAGGTCTTGAGGGTAAATTTTATTCATGTGTAGCGTGGTATTGCTATTTGTTTACAATTCGCATTACACGAGTACGATCGTCAATCCGACCACCAGAGGTAGTGACTCTACAAGTGATAGAGTAATTAGATTTCAATTTTCCAGCTGTCATCCAAACTACAACCTGATCTGCCAACAGCGCAGATTCATCTACAACCAGTTGGTCAATGTCAGTCTGGGGTGTTACGAGCACCTCATAGCTAATAATCGAGTCACCATCAGGTACCCAATCAGACCAGTCAAATACATAGTCTAATCTAGCCTGGGGGTCCTTAGTCCAAGTTTCCGTAGTTGCCATCTTATCCCCTACGCAGCGGTCTCGCCAGTTAGTGAGAAGGTACAGCTATCAGTTGCCGCAGCAACAGTAGTGTTAATTACAGTACGGCGTATCCAGATTGCTTGGAAGTCACCCGCATTAGTGTTACCAGCGAAAGTAAGGTCAGCTGAGAAAGCCTGAGCGCCTCCGCCAATTGTAACCCAAACTGCGCCTGCTGGTGCTGTATCTTCGTTTGCAATAGTCCCAGCGGTAACATTAACTGCATCTTGGATAGAGAAGTGAATTGAAGTATCAGGGTCAGTAGCATCAGTAATCAATGCTAATGCTGGACTGATGAGGTCATTCTCTTCAGCACCTGTACCGAAGCTTTTATTTTGTACATATATACAACGATACTCCGTGTCACCAGCAGTAGATTCAGCAGAACTGATTTGGTCAAAAAGACCATTAAGGCCAGCCGTTAATTCAGTAGCAGTAATAGCGCCACCGAGTGAATTGATTGCTGAGACTGAGTTAGTAGATTCGAAAAATTTGATGTTAGCTGTATTGATAGCCATTTGGTAATTCCTTGTTTAATTTTGTTGAGAGTATTCTCATTGAGTTGTTTATTCAGTAACTAAGAAACTTCTGTCTTCTGATTCGACAGTCATAGTTCTGATTGAGGGTGCGGTGATGTTAATGACTTGTATACGTTTGTTCCAATTTAATGTTACTGACTTACTCACTAGGCCATCATCGAGTTTGTCCCAATTGAAAACCACACTGATAGTTGTGATCGGTTTATTTTTATTCCAATCCAATACTATAGATTTACTTACTGGGGAATTTGCTGCGAGCTTATTCCAATCTAATGCAGTCTGCTTAGAAACTGATACGAGCTTATTCCAATCTAATACTATAGATTCACTTACTGGGGAATTTGTTGCGATCTTATTCCAATCTAATGTAGTCTGCTTGGAAACTGATACGAGCTTATTCCAATCTAATACTATAGATTTACTTACTGGGGAATTTGCTGCGATCTTATTCCAATCTAATGTAGTCTGCTTGGAAACTGATTTTAGCTTATTCCAATCTAATGTAGTCTGCTTGGAAACCGATTCGCGCTTATCCCAGTCTAATGTAGTCTGCTTAGAAACTGATTCGAGCTTATTCCACTCAACCAGTAACGGTTTAGATAATGGGGTAGTGGCTACAGACCAATTATTCAACCCTCCCCATACATTTAAAGACATTACTCAGTAACTCCTATGTAGGCCATCCCAGTAACAGGTGCATTGCTACCCTCAATAAGTGTCCAAGTTTCCGTGCCTGTATTTACTGTTAATATGGTTGAGCTACTACCACCTGAAAATGTTAATGACTTGGTTTCTATTAGCAGCTTTGTTGTGTTGTTGTATGTGTCAGCAGTGTATGAACCGTCTGGCGTTCCTGTGCTTAATAGGTTTAATGTAGACACAGCAGCAGCTAAAGGGAATGCCGCCAATCTTATATCCCTAGCTGCGATAGCATCCGCTTCTAATATAACATGGATATCATCATTGGCTGCGTTTGTGGTGCTTGATATATCAATTACCTGCAAATCACCACCATCAAAGACAAATGCATTGCCAGATATAACCGTATCAAAAACACCTCTAACATTATTTAGGCTCGCAATAGGTATAGAGGAATTACTCCCGTTTGATGGAAAGTAAGTTAAATAGTGATTAGTCCCGAAGTCTGTATTTAAGTCCGTCAACATACCAGTTAAATCGCTCTCAAATGTGACTATATTTGTTTCCTGTATAGCGTCTGACTCACCACCAATAGATGCTGTAAATTCCAAGCCACCACAGTCATCATGGAATGCTTGTATCTTTGTGTAATTTGCCCCCCCTTTTTTCCAGAGACTTATCCTAGTGCCACCCACAGCTACGTTAGCAAAGCAAATCGGTATTCCTTGGTCTGAATATGACTGCGCCATTCTTGCAGCAATAGAGCCATCCATTACACCCTCTGTTCTCATTGGGTCGGCTAAAACTGAAAATACACCACCCTTATACATTGACGGTGTCGGGTTATTGCCAGTAACGGTTGGTGTAAATAAATTTTCTACCCTGCCAGCCTCGTTTGATTGCCACCAGAAAGCAACACAAGCCGCCGCTTTCAATCTTAATTTTGTATCTGTTTGAGCTGGTGCGTTACTAAGCCTTACACTTAAGTCGACCTCGCCATTAATAACAACATTACCTGTAAATGTTGTTGTTGGGCTTGCATCTAATGTTAACCACGTAGAGCCATTGATAGTGTATTCTACGGCTGTAGCGCCAGTAACAGTACCAGCAACAGTAAATGTAGCGTTACCACTTCCATCTCGCTGTCTACACTGGTCGTTACTTAATGATGTTATTGATATTGATTCATCTAGTGCTGTAAATCCGCCAGAAGTAAAACCAGAAAGTGTACCATTTTGGGCTGATGTGGTGTCAACAAGTGTAGTGCCTACTCCATCCATATTATAAGTACGTGTTGCGTTATTATCGCCAGACATAGTTAATATGCCACTCATTAACCCCTCATATGGTAATGCACCGCCGTTATATGTACCTAAAACGTTGAGTATTACAGTACCAGTTTCTTCTACCGTACCAGCCACTCCATCAACTGTAAAGGTAACAGTGGTTCCAATTCTTTTCCATTCCCAGATTACCGTATCACCAGTAGTATAACTACCAACTAATATATCAGAACCGTTAGTTTTTGCTCCCAGATTACCAGCAGAGCGGCCAACAGCCAACCATGAAAGCGGGCCATTTATGTCTCCTAAAAATACCTGTATGGCACTATCCTTGTACTCTGTGGTTCCTGAGATTAAAAAGTCGCCTGTCTCGGACCACTCAGGGATGGTTACGAGACCACCGCCATCAAATTGTAAAGCCATTGTTCATTTCCCCTTTTTTGTTTATGTTAAGTGATGTCATTTCACCACCCTCTTTGTTTTTTCTCATATTAATTTCCTTATCTTTCTCTTACTTGCCAGTTTGAATCCAGCTCCAGTGTACAATCCCCTGTCCCACTCTCGTTAGACACTTCCCAAAATACATACTCATTTTGGTTTAGTATTGCTGATGTAGTACCTGTGTAGAATGCTACATCACGGCCACCTGAGAGATTGTTTATAGGACGCGTATAAGAGCGCACTATTGTCGGTGTGCCGCCCGAGACCTTAACTAGGGATATTTTGTAGTCGTTGTTTGCTGTACCTTCTAATACAAAGTTGTGTAAACAAATGTACTCAATTGGTTTTATACCAATGTGTCTAAGCTGGCCGTTAGCCGGGCTGTCAAAGTGCTGCAAATCAGAGGCCCCGAAAGTACCTGCTATTGGTAGAGGTGCATTCTGTGTTACTATCTCAGTTAATACTTCTAAATCGCACTGTGTACTACCACCAACGAATGTATTTGATATACCGAGGTTGTTAGTCCAATCACATGCTAGATTTGAAGCTAGTAGGTTGCTGAATATATTTACATCATTTGCATCAAATACACCATCACGGCTAAACAATGCTCCTTGAATCTGCACTGTTGAGGGGTTAGGGAACATAGCTGTTGTGAAGTCGCAGAACGGTTGTAATGTCCCTAAGTCACAGTTAATGTCTGTTAAGAATCTAGAGTTCATTTGAAATGCAGTACCAGCTTTAAACAGTGGTTCTGTAGTTGTATCACTCATAGACCTGACGATAGATGTTGTTATTCTAAAACCACCTACCCATGTACCATGTAGGGTCAACGATGGTGAACCTCCGAATCTACCAGTACCAGTTTCAAGACCCTGTCTGTAGTTATAGATGTCACCTAATGAAGTACAACCATTATAATTGACACGTGAGAATTCAAACGCGTTGAAGCCTGTTGCATCTGTTAGGTCATACACTTTAGAGTTTGTACCTGATGTTGTTATACTGTAATCTTGCCCTAATACATTCCCAGAACCACCTACCGGAGACACAAACATGGTGTAGTTATCTTCACTAGATATTAGTTGAGAGATATCAAAGCTACCACCGCGTAAGTTCAATCCAGTTGAAGGTACTTCTATTGTCTGTGTACCCATATCGATAATACCATCTATGTAATACTCTATGGTACTGTCCAGTATGCCTGCTAAATCACTAGCTTTCGTTACTACTGTACGAGTGGCTAATGTTTGTCCGTTTTGCCCCGCCTGGCTGGGTATCATCCCAGGGGAGTTGTAAGTTAAAGACATTACATAACTCCTATATTAAGTTCTTTAAATTTGTTAGACACAGATGTATCCTCGTTGGTTTAGCTTCCTTTCACTGTATTGTACAACTCCTAGTTGTTAAATAATTTCGTAGTTAGCAGGTTCTAGTACATATGACACATAGCCGTACGTATCAGGAACACTTAAAGTTAAGAGGTCAGCTGTAGTTTTTGGTATTTTAAAACCACCAGCAACATCACCGATGTCTACCTGTAAAGCTATTGGCGGTGCAAATGTACCATACGTCACATTGAGTAGTGGAGCTACCGAAGCATACCACACAAGCCCTGCGTCACCTGTATCAAAAGTAGATTCTACTGATACTAAATACTTAGCTGTTTTAAGATAACCAATGTTACCACTAACGTTTGTGTTGACTATGATAGTTAAGTTATACAGACCTGCCTTGTTAAAAGGTATCTGCATTTTCTGAACACCACCACCAGTTACCCAAGGAAACGGTCTACGTACTTTTGAATACGTTACGTTTGGTAAGTAATTTTGTGGTGTAGGTGTGTTTGGGTCTATTTCAGTGTACTCATATAATGGCGCACTAAGTGACTTATTATCAAAATTATCTACCCTAATTGTTGTACTAGGATTAGAGTTTGTTACACCTATCAAAGCCTGTGTTGAGGCCTGTGCTCCTCCGTCAATATGACCTTCGAAGAAACCCCCAGCGATTGTAAACTCTGTTGGTAACGTACCATCAATTACTGCTAATGCTCGTTCCCATACAAATTCACTAGGTTCATGGAGTACATCAGTTTCAAGCTTGTCTATGGTTACAGAAGCATTTTTTACGTAAAAACCTTTCGATGTAGTACCCTGGCTTAACTCTGCTATTGCTTGTTGTTTAATAGAAATCGTACCGATCTTAAGTTTGTTACCTGCCCCAGTTACTATACCAGCCCAACCATCATAGTTATTCGCATCGATTCTACCAATGCTAACATCAGATGATATACCTGCAATATCTATAATTGCTAGAAACGATGCCATAGTACCCTGTGTCTTAGATACTAATCTGTCAATCCTAAAGTTAGTAGGAGCCGCAGTACCTGCAACGGTTAGCGGAGCATACTTAGTAAAGTTACTTTGGTAAAGCCCAATATCTATGTTATCAGGTGCGCCTGAAACGTATAACCCAAAGTTAACATCAAAAGTGTATATCTCACTTAACATTATATTAACACAGTCTCCGAAGTCAATAGCTTTAAGAGTACCAGAGTCAAAAATTATTTTACTAATTTGACCATCTGCTGCCCCATCACCAAGTCGCAACCCTACCGATGCAGCTAACCATAGATCACTTAGCACGAATCCTGGGACTCCAGATACTTCAACCGCTATATTAGAGTTCTGTGGTACAACAACCATGCTCTTTAGCAATGGTGCAGGGTCCCTTACATAAATTCCTTTAGTTGGGAATGCAGTTAAATCCGTAGTATTACTAAAATCTTCTAATTCATACTGGGCCCAACCTTCTGTACCAAGTAAGTAGTCAATTAAACATTTTCCTATAGATACGGCAGGTATGACATTAGCGTTGGCACCACCACCACCCAATTGTGGAAACTCTGATGTGCTGTTTAGAATAAGAACCTTACTGGCTCCTTGTTCATCTCCAAAGCTAGTCATACCTTTTGGCACTGTGTAACCACTTGAAAGGTTATACTCTCCAGACTCAACCTTAGTTGCCCAAGTAAGCGTCTTAGCCACATATCCAACTGAGTTGGTGTATACGGTCGTATCGTTTACCCAACCACCTGGGTCATCTCTGTTACCATAGAAGTTCTTTAAAACGACTCCTTGGTTCAGTAAAGTTGAAGGATCATACGATAGACGCCTAGCATCCCATTCTGAACGTAAAGATAAATGAGCTGCTCTAAATGCGCGAGTATTGTCTGCCGCCACACCTGTACCGTCAAAAGGAATAGCTCCAGTATAGTCGTAAGGGATTGCACCACACTGTTGTACACCTATTACTCCGTTAGTTGGGAGTAGCATAGCTATCTTTCCACCAATTAGGTCATGGTCTCTCCAACCATCTCCAACAGACAGACCTGAGTATAGTTCGTATTCGGCGGGTTCTAATATGAGATACGAAGAACCTCCATAAGGTTTGCTGTTGTAGTATGCAGCAGTAGTCACCACTTTATTAACTAGTTCTGCTGCGTTGGTTATAGCTAGTAGTGCTGCTACTGATTCAAGCTCTAGTGAAGAACTTTGCAATGCTGCTCCTGCTTGCCCTGCCTGAGAAGGTATCATACCAGGGGAGTTATAGGTTAAAGACATTAAGCAACCCCTATATCGAGATACCACAAACAACAGCGAGACCGCTAGTGTTCGTAACATTTACTTTAAATTCAACAGCAGTAACTACTTCTTGTATTACACTAACACCTGTAGCAGTTAGTACATCTATAAAATCCATAGAGGCATCAATACGTGCTTGTAACACAACGATATCTCCTGTATTAACCTTGGCTTGAAAAACACAGGTACGATTGTTTATACTGTCTCGTTGAACAGGGGAGCTAGAATAAGAGGTAGTGTTTACCTCCGCATAGAATTCTTTAAATTTGTTAGACATAAATGTCTCCTTGTTAGTGGGTATCTAGATTGTTGGAAGGGCTGGCCAGATTACGTCATCTAGTCGCGCTGTTGATGTAGCTATAGTAGAAGGTAAATCCCTTAGCTGTTGTCTATAAACTGCTGCTTCCTGCTGTTGTATCGATGAAAGGGGAGAGTCCGGGAGTATCATCCAGTCTGTCTCTAAGAGCTTGAAATCTCTCGTCACTCTCACCTCTGCTAAGAATGCATCAGTATCCCAACTCCAACCGTGAGGTTCTAAAGTTGTGTCCCAGAATGACCAAGGGTTAGGAGGGAAAGGTACCTGCTTCCACCAATCAGTTTCGTCACTCCATATATAGGTTCTTAGGAATTCTGAGATGTCAGCTGCTTCTTCTAAGCTGTATACTCTGTGGATAGTCAAGCCGTCTACTTGTGTACCGTCTTCTCCATAACTTCCTGAGTCAACTTGTGTTATTTGTATTACGCCTGAATCATCATGTAATGCTATTAAAGGTATCATATTTTTATCCTGTTAATTATTTATGTTTAAAAAGGTTTACCACGTATCAGGTATTCGCTAGCGTATCGTGTATAAGTACCAAGAACGCTTTGCTGCCCAAAGTGAGAGATACCAACACCTGAGAAAGTATTAGGCGAAGGTCCTGCTGCATTGTAACTTCCTGTGGTGTTAGAAAAAACCATACCTATACTACCGAGGGCACCACCTCCTGATACCATGCCAAATCCTGCCGCAGGGTACCACTCATCATTATTTATTGTACCGAAAGTGCTAGTGTGGGTAAAACGAGTAGTCCACATGTTATCCACTTGTATTTGATTTGCCGAAACAAAAGATCTACTATCAAAAGTCTTGATGGTATAAGCTCCTGACACAGTGTAGGCCTGTAAACCATAGTCTCCTGTAGGAGAATCATTAGTCATAGGCCGAACTACTACGTAGTCTACAGTTGTGGGTGTAGTACCGAGGTATCCAACAATGTGAAACTGGAGCTTATAACGTAGAGGACTGGTGGTCCACGTAAAAGACCTCCCTGTAACTTGAAACATTACGCCCGAGGAAACTGTACCTGTGGGTCTAAAGAGCACTACGTCTCCTGGTTCATATATAACACCTGCGGCACCGTCAGTAGGGGTATAAGTATTCACGCTAGCAACTGTACCTGACTGTACTGTACATACTCCTTGATAATATTCAGTACTATCAAAGAGTTTAGCACCTGTTGTTCCTGAAAATGTTTGTATTCCAAATCCCATAATTACCTCGTAAATGCTACATAAAAGAACACTTGACTACTAGTTGCCGTATTCTTGATTTTAAAACCGTCAGTGATCCTGTTTAGTATCTCATAGTTATCAACAACAGGGGAAGTTAGACTAGGGGTAGGTGCCTCATATACGTATATGTAGTCCACTGCTACTGCAATAATGTTTGCAGAAGTAACCCCTGCTGCCAATGAAACTTCACCGCTGGCGGTCACTTTTAAAAAGTCATCCATAACAGAGCTATCGAAGGCTAAGTAACCACCAGCATCGAAGCATTGTAAACCGTATGCCATTCTTGTATCCTCCTATTGTGTAATCTGTTTTCTTCTTTTAAACCTTTCATGTGAGCTAATAGAACTCTCATCCATTTTATAAAACCTACACCATCCCCAGCATAGCTTGTTGCAACTGCAACCCCTGAGATTCTACCATCATACATGTAAGTAGGACGGGATTCATCATGGTATACTAATGTAAGAACTTCTCTTTCGTGTAAATCTTTTAATTCTAAGTACTGGAAAGTGTCTTCTCCAACTATGAGGTCTTTGTTATACCTCACTTGTAAGGTTTTCTTTGACATGAAAACAACACGAGCGGCGAGTTCGTCTATGCCCATTCCATACTCTAATAAACTAATATACTCTTTAAAATCTGGCTTAGCCTCAGCCAAATTATCGTGCCCTAAGAGGCCTCCTTTCTTTAGAATAGACCAGTCTACTACCGTGGCAGCAATTGCTGTTTTCATAGGAAGGGTATCAGGGTCTAAGTGCTGTCTACTAGAGTCTACAAGAAGAGAACGTGTTACCAAGTTATCGGGCCAGGAAACAGTTATAGCTCTACTCAAGACTACTGCATCTGGTGGACTGTCGGAGGCGGCTAGCTCTTTATAGAATTTTACACCTCTATTTGTTAGATAGTCATCACCATCAATTAGTACCGAGTAGTCATTCTCATCCTTCTCAAATTGATCTAGGAAAGAGTTTTTACCAGTAGCTGCGGTACCATCACTGTCTGTTATGAAACAGCGAATACCTTCTTCTTCACAATAAGCTTCTGCGGCAGCTTGGTGCTCTTTATCTAGGGTATTTATTATTACTGTAGTGTCTTCTTTATCTAAAGTTCTAAACTGCCTCTTTAGAGCATATATGTTGTGACTTGTTAATACATAGAATATTCTAGCCTGCATAGTATTCACCTTCTCCTTGATAACGGGCAGACCATACAACTAAGCCATATTTAGTCCCTGATTTCATAGGGAGGCTTTCGTGAGGGTGAGTCACCTGGGCGGGCCACATTATAAGTTCGCCTGCTGCGTGATTACCGTTGTTCATTTTCTGGCGTGGGAAGTTTAATTCACCACCTTCGAAGTCAGCATTTAGCTTACAAGCAAAGCTCACTTGGGACATATCGTGGTGCAGGGGTAAAGAGGTCTGCGACTCGCTTGAGTATTTAATTACAAAACAATCTCGCAACCCATGCATCTTCAAACACGGCCAATTATTTTGTGCTATTGGGGTTAATGTGTCGTTGAATAGTGCTCTGAACTCTTGTATAAAGCTTTGATCCTTTAATTGATTCAATCGAATCTCTTGGCCAGGGTACTGATCTCCTGGGAGCGATTCCCAGTTACCATCAGCTTCACAAGCGTCAATCAATCGTCTACACCAAGCCTCAGGGATTAACCCGTTGATACCTAGTATCTCTTGGCCCACCGTAAGTTGCTTGTATTCAGGATGGCGAGTGTCTCTTAAAAGACCATTGGTAGTAGTATACAAATCTTCGAATATCTGTTTAGTCTCTTCACCACCGTTACCATGTATTACACAAGTGGTACAACGGTTCTCTGAGTTTATGATCCAACCACTGTCTAAGCGAATAGAGTTTTCCGATGCGGATAAGCAAAAGAAAATGTAGCTCTCGTGATCTAGTACAGCGTTATACATTCCTGTTACGAATTGTTTTTGTACGTATAACTGATCATCCTCGTGGTTCTCTATAGGTGCTGAGAACATTTTACGTAGTTCTCTTACTGTACCAATAAACGTACCACTGTTTAAAAACCTGTAACCGTTATTCGGTTGTGGAAAATGTACTTCCATTGAGGTATCTGGCCAGCAAAGTTTCTCTGCGGAGAACACAATCTCCTTACCAAAGCTATAGTACCTTTCCATTATAACATCTTCATCAACATTTATGAATGTGTCATATCCATCTAGAAACATAACAACATCGTTGTCATTAAGGGTCTCTAAATGCTTTTTAATTAGATTAATTTTCTGACCACCGCCTGGGCCAAGTGCCATGTTGCCACCTTCCCACTTAACACCCGCACCTAAGTTAGTGATGTTATAGCGTTTGTCGTCTGTTAGTTTACGAGTTTTGCTCTCGTCTGTTCCTACTGTTATTACATGTAGCATGTGATCTTCCCATATATCTGTTAATGATTCAGTTTCGCTCGTATCAAAAGCGCCCGGCTCAGGGTCAATAATGTTGTCCCTGAATGCCGCTGCTTTAAAGTATAGTTTTTGATTTAGTGCTTCCCACCTATGTTGATCTAGTATCGCGGGGAGTACTTCATCCGCAGGAATAAGGGGGTTATTCTTGCAGTAGTCTAGTAACGCCTTTGCTACCTTTGGTTTTATATAGTAAGCGTTAGTCCAGTAGCAAAAGCCACCTGTTTCAAGAAGAGCATCTAGCTGTACAGCCTCTCCTGAAACATGATTCTTACTCAAGTATAGAAAATCGTAAGTATCAGAGTAACCCTGCACAAGCGCCTGGTAGTCTCTGTTATTAATTACACAATCGTCTTCTAACACTATAATACCTTCGTTTGCTGCTACACAAATCTCCCAAATTTTAATATGAGATAAGATACACCCTACTTCACCTTTAGTCATACGCCGATTGTGATAAGGATCTCTCCAATAACGATCTGACGTATAGGGCATTATAGAAGAGGGAGTGTGTTCCTTACCATCAACCGCTGGAATACGGTAGGCGTTAGGGAAGAGCTTTTCCGTTTTAGCCCGTTTGTCCTTACACCGATCGAGGTTAATAAAAAACTCTTTTATCGACATTGTGGACCCTCTTCTAACTGTAGATTCTTTCTCATATCATTATTCCTTATATTTAGTTTAAATTATTAGGCCAGGTTGCCTATCTTAACACGGATGACTCCTGTGCCATCTCTGATTTCAATACGGTTACTAGCACCATTCATATTTATAGAGTTATTACCAGTACCATTAGATACGGTGCTTAGCTTAACCCAAGTACCCACATCATTGTACACCCACATCTGGTCTGTTTGTATGTGCCAGTAGATATCGTATTCTTGTACAGGGGAGCCCTTAATAGCAAGGATCATCGCAGCGGCTTCTGTAGGGTTAGCTATTGATGCACCTGTATCGATAGCAACAGTAGCGCCGGAATCTCCAGTGTCCCCTGTAGCACCTATGACCCCCTGAGGGCCAGTTGGTCCTTTAAGACCTTTAACACCTTGTGGACCTTGGAGACCTTGAAGACCTTGAAGACCTTTGAGACCTTTGAGACCTTGGGCACCTTGTGCACCTTGGAGACCTTGGAAACCTTGGAGACCTATGATACCTTTGAGACCTTTCTGACCTTGAAGACCTTGGAGACCTTGAAGACCTTGTGGACCTAAGATACCTTTGAGACCTTTCTGACCTTGGAGACCTTGGAGACCTTGAAGACCTTGGAGACCTGTAATACCTTTGAGACCTTTCTGACCTTGAAGACCTTGGAGACCTTGAAGACCTTGTGGACCTAAGATACCTTTGAGACCTTTCTGACCTTGGAGACCTTGGAGACCTTGAAGACCTTGGAGACCTGTAATACCTTTGAGACCTTTCTGACCTTGAAGACCCTGGAGACCTTGAAGACCTTGTGGACCTAAGATACCTTTGTCACCTTGGAGACCTTGGAGACCTTGGGCACCTTGTACACCTTGTACACCCTTGACGCCAATAACACCTTGTTCCCCTTTAGCACCAGTTGGACCTTGAGCACCCTCTACTGTGAACGGGCCTGTGAAATCAGCAACCGTAATGTTAACAGCCGCATCAGTAACAGCATATCTCTGCCATCTTATACTAGTAACACCACCAGGTACCTGAGTAGGATTTGGCCACCAGAAGTAAGTACCTCCAGCAGTTGCCCACTGATTCGAAGACAACGGAGCAGTACCCGCTATGTCTAAGTCTGAAATTATTTCTTCAAAAGATATATCAGTGATGGCTAGATTTTGCGTATAAACGGAACAATCGAAACGGTAAGTACCACTTGGTGCAGCTGAGGAAGTGTATATTACAATCCCATTTTTTAAGTAGGTTACTACGGTTCCATCATTTACTACAGCAAGAATATCTCCAGGTAGATAAGTAGTAACTGGAGTACCACTTATATTGACTCCTTCTTCAAAAATCCATAAGGAGTTACTAGCCCCATAAATAGCATAGTCGATTTTGTCGAAGTCAGGATCAGTACCTGGATCATTAGACATACCAAATATAACTTGTTTAGTTGGTGTGCCAGCGGTAGTGTCTGGAAAAGTAGCTGTAGAAGTACAAGTAGTATAAGCCTGTGGCGAATAAGCACCTGCATTCCAATCTGGGCTAACCGATGTTTTGGTAAACGTGGTACCAACCATGCTACCCGTGGCAATATTTGAAGTGACAAAGGTAGTTGCCTCTGGCTCTAAATAGTCTATCGGAGCGTTAGTGTAATAGGAGAAGTTAGTTTCTCCGGTATTACCTACAGCGCCCTGTAAACCTTGACCACCTTGTGGACCTTGAGGACCTTGTACACCTTTGATACCAATGTCACCTTTCTGACCTTGGAGACCTTGGGCACCTTGGAGACCTTGTGAACCTAAGATACCTTTGAGACCCTTGTCACCTTGGAGACCCTGGAGACCTTGTGGACCTAAAACACCTTTGATACCTTTGTCACCCTGGAGACCTTGTAGACCTTGGAGACCTTGGAGACCTTGGGCACCTAAGATACCTTTGAGACCCTTGTCACCTTGAAGACCCTGGAGACCTTGAAGACCTAAAACACCTTTGATACCCTTGTCACCTTGTAGACCTTGTAGACCTTGGAGACCTTGGAGACCTTGGGCACCTAAGATACCTTTGAGACCCTTGTCACCTTGAAGACCCTGAAGACCTTGAAGACCTAAAACACCTTTGATACCCTTGTCACCTTGTAGACCTTGAAGACCTTGGGCACCTTGGAGACCTTGGAAACCTATGATACCCTTGATACCTTTGTCACCTTGGAGGCCTTGGGCACCTTGTAGACCTTGGAAACCTAAGATACCTTTGAGGCCTTTGTCACCTTGGAGACCTTGTTCACCTTGGAGACCTTGGAAACCTACGATACCTTTGAGACCTTTATCACCTTGTTCACCTTGGAGACCTTGTATGCCTTTATCTCCTATCTCACCTTTAACGCCTTGGTCACCTGGGATACCTTGGGTACCTTGGATACCTTTAACGCCCTCAGGCCCTAAGTCTCCTTTGACTCCCTCAGCACCTTTGAGGCTGATATTAGAAACGTTTACAGGTCCAATTACAACTGAGTTGGTAGACCTCTTTCCTGTTAGGCTAACTGACCTAATACGGTAGTATATATCAAGCTGCGGGTTTCCGGGTATGTGGTAAGTTATCTCATTTGAGGTTTCACTAATAGTTACCCATTGGTTGTCATCTGTGGCAGCATTCTCACGAGCTTCAACAATATACTTGTCTACTTGGCTGCCGAACACATCTCCATCCCAACGAATAAATACCCGTTGTTTATCTTCATCTACATAGTAACCAGTCACTGTATCAGTGTCTAAGTCTATTACTGGAATAGCGGTGTTAGATATGAATGGTGGGAAGGTCTTGTAACTAACGATAGGTGGATATGTACTGGCTACCGTATCTGCTATGTTCCATGACAAATCAGTAGCGTTAACACGGAAAGCCTCAATCCTTACGGTCATGTTCTCAGTAAGGGTAACTCCTGTTACCAATGCGGTATCGTCATCACTTGTTAGATCATTTAGAACTGAGTTGAACTTTATGTAGTCACCCGGTTCCAGATTGTAGGCCTCAGCGAATGTCTCAAATTCATATATGACAGAGCGCCTGGACTCACGAACAAATTGCTCTGCTCTTGAAGTAGCGTGGTAAGGGTCTACGATAGCGTCTATAGTTAGCGCAGCATTCAGTACAACCCCATTATCCTCAGCTAAGAGTTGGTCATGTAGAGCAGAGCCTGTTGGAGGCCAAGTAGCACTTGCTGAACTAAAATCTTCTTGCTCATTTCTATAATTGACTGTACACTGGTTCAAACGTTCTGTGGCTTTAGGATAGCTAATTTTAATCTCTGATGTACGTAATATGTCATCTGTGATTATAAGGGTACCCTCTGCGCTAGCTTTTAGTTCAGCTTGGGTTGCAGGGTACTGTAGCTGTAGCTTATACTTGCCTTCCGACCATACCAGATCCGCATTACCCATACCCAGTAGAATCTCATCTACGTTATCCCTTACAGGTTTTGATGGATCTAGAGTTACATTACACTCGTATAACGGTAGTGTATCTGCTGGTGTTATCGTCTCTACCCATACCAGTGAGGATTCCTGTACAAGGAACTCAGTATTGATATCAATAACATCCGCATTAGGACCTGGGACGATACTTGATATTGGTATATTGAAAGTATTAGTAGACGCCTCATAGTAAGCGCCAACGGTTTCGGTTATGCTGTATATATTGTCTCCACCTCTATGGAACGACAAACCGCCTGCATCTGAAGCGGCAAACACACCTGTGCCATTAATGAAGTCTGTTCCAAAGTCCTCTATACTTACCTCAACATCATTACTAGATTCAAGCTCTAAGTAGTCAACATTCTGCTGAGTGGACAAATTCACACCCGATGCATGCCACGAAGGTGACGTTGCGCTATCGAAGTAATTACCGCCATCAATCTTACCTTGTCGTGCGAATCCGCCCAGCCCTAACTCAGGGTTGACAGTCGAAGCACAAAGGACAGCGGCATTATAGAAGGACTCTAGGTTAACATCTTCTAATGCTAGCCCCATGCCGTAGTGGGCAGTCAAGTAATCTAGTAGTACCAGCGCAGCGTTGTTAGAATATGTTAAAGTACCTGCACGATTATAAGAATAGAAATAAGCACCAGGACTACCAATCCTCCCGATATTAGGAATCTTCTTTCCTTTTATGAAGAAGCTCATAGCTGGTATACCAGAGTACTGAGGTTCATTATTGTCTAAGTGGAATATACCAGTACAATAGGCAATCTCTGTAAACTTGTTATTAGCATTCATACCATTGGCAGTGGCCAAGGGGTCAGCTATCCCTCCGTCTGGGAAGGTACGTAGCATCTGCCCGAAATGCAGGGATTCATTATGGAAGTCTTGATCATCTACTTCTATATGTGTAAAGCTTTCTATACCTCCCTGACATACAGCATATTGGCATGTTAAGAACTGGTTACGCCTTGATTTTGATTTGCTGTGAGTTATACTGGCACCCATGTCTCTAACAGACCACTGCTTAGTCCCTGCTGGTAGTGTACCGTCATACGTATAAGAAGAGGATGTTTTTGCTGCGGTAAGTACTGCTCCTACTTTGTTCCTACCGTAGCATATGGGAAGGGACCGTGTTTCACCAGTGACGGTTGCTAGGAAGCCTTTACGCGCTTGCGCATCTGCCTCCATCCTTTTTTTCATTTTGGCTTGTTTCGAGTAAGTGAATACCGCAGAAACAATTGCTATTACAAGACTCCATGCCATTATTTTTTACCCCATTTGACTTCTGTTTCTTTAGCAGCGGCGTATACCAGATCCATTGAGGAATCGAATACATCGATGTTACGTTGATAATTTTTATCTGTCATACGATTGTTAGTCCTGTCCAATGCTGCGAAGGGGGAAGAACATTCTATAACGGCATTCTTTGATCCTTCTGCTGGATTGGTTTCGATCGAGACACCATCGATACGTCCTTTGTAGACTGTATCAAGGTCTGTGTAGTTTCCCTCAATACCTAATCGAACGGTAACAGGGGTACCTAATGCGTTTGCATCAAAGTAAGCCTTAAATTCATTATTGAAATCTAGTAATTTAATACGATATACTTCTCTATCAAGTATAGAAGTAAGTCGAGGTGGTTCAAGTTCAGATAAACCGCCATCGGATATATAAGTATTACCACCAACATCTATGCTGAAAGGTAGATCGGTTAACCTAACAGTGCCGCCAGTAAACTCCATATCGAGTAGGAGGTAGGGCTGTGATAATCCTGATACTAAAGCAGAAATTATTGAGCTGGGTGTATTTTTCATTTTAAATTCTCTCTTTTGAATGTATATCCCTTTGTGGGTTGTGATATGCGCGCCTCTTTATGTACACAGTATATTACTGTTTTCATAAGTTTCTCCTTTAAAAAGAGAGAGGCCCGGAGACCACTATCTATAATGCTTCAATGAGGTTTATTGTTCCCATCTCGGATAGGATGCCATCAGTGTAAGTGATGCCCTGTACGTTAGTTATATCTCTATAAGCCGTGAATGTTATATTGTCTGTTATGTCTCGGTAAAGAAACGAGGTAGCGTTAGGTACCGCTGTTCTTAAGCTCGGATAAATATTTAGCGTGCCATAACCAGCTCCAGCAGAGGTGGTAGTGCTAGTAACTAAATAAATTTTATCGTGGTTAGCGAACTTTACAAAACGGCCTTTGTTAATTGTCTCACCCGTAGTCATACCAGTTAATGCAACACTACTATCCCCAGCAGCATGATTTGTAGAAACTGTCAATGCGCTATTACTAGTACCTTGTAGTATGGTCTCACCACGAACATTCAGCTGTGGCATTTCGAGATTCACTACATCATGGAACCCTGTAATCATATCTGCAAAGGTAGATGTAGCATCAGTCATTACTACTTTAAATTCCATCTCCCATCTTTGTGCGCCTTGTTTTACTCTACGGACTTTTAATGTTACAGTATCCGCAGAGAAAACAGGTTCATTAGATGAGATACGGAATGGAGTTACGATTTCCTGTTCTTGGAAGTAATATACTGCCATTCCTTTTCTCCTTATTTTCTGTTTTGTTCTTTATTTTGTTGGTTAACACCTTGAGCGATAGTCGGCATCATACTATAGATTTCTTTCTTAGTTTGACGTGAGATATCACCTGTGACATTAATGCTTATTTGCTGTTGATTTCCTGCTTGTCCATTTCTTGAACGGTCAAGTTCACCGAAAAGATTAGATTGCTGCCTTTTGTTGAGAATCATTTCCCCACCATGAGCAATTACAGGAGTAGGTCCGCCACCAGGTACTAAGCCGCCATCATTGAAGAATCCACCAATAGCAGAGAATATACCGCCGCCACCTTCACCGCCGCCAAATAAGCCGCCAAGAGAACCTAGTAGATCACCACCACCTCCACCGCCGCCAAATAAGCCGCCAAGAGAACTTAGTAAGCCACTGAAAACACCGCCAAAGCCACCGAGTAGCCCATCGAACAAGCCACCTAATCCGGGTAAAAAGCCATCGAATATTTTACCGATGCTACCAGCACCTGCGTCCATACCTGCTTCTACTCCTTCACCTGCTCCTTCAGCAGCACCTGCGCCGCCTCCTGTGAAAGCTGCGAAAGCGCCACCTGTGTAATCTTTAGCACTACCACCTTCGCTTTTGTCTCCTGCGAAAGCTGCGAAAGCGCCACCTGTGTAATCTCCGGCACTGCCACCTTTACTTGGTGCTTTATCTTCCTTTCCACCGCCAAAGCCAAAGATTCCGCCAAGAGAAGAGAGTATACCACCGCCTTCCTCGCCGCCAAAACCTAGCATGCCTATATCAGAAAACATAGTTTCTAGTGCTTTTGAGAAATCGCTAGCTTCACCGTCTACGTTATTAAAGATACTTTCAGTAATACCACTAGCTAAAGTATCTAATACAGTACCCGTGAAAGAGTCTAACAGACCATTTGCAAAACCCTTAAAGTCAGTCTCGCCTTTAAGCAGACCTCCGATACCTGATTCTACATCTCCCTTAATTTTACCAACTCCTTTTGAAGCCAGTGCTGCAATTGCGGGAATCACTACCTTAGTATTTTCTGCAACATCTTCGAGGATAGCAGATACATTTCCTAATTGGGTGATAAGGTCGTTATCCAAGATTTTAAGTTGGCTTAACAGTTGGAGAGGTACTTTCTCGTTACGCTTCTCCATCTCAAAAATCTTAGCTTGTACCTTATTACGACTATCGCTAAGATCCAAAAGTCTCTTAGTCAAGCTAGCATTTTCAGCAAGTTCTTTTGCTAAGACGTCAGTGTCTAGTGTTTGATCTGATAACGTTTTAGTCAACGAGATAATGAGATCATCAGCGCTAAATATACTATCACTAGCCTTTGAACTATCTCCACCGAAAGCATTAAAACCTTTTAAGATAGTATCTTTTAATCCAGAGATAACCTTAGATACACTGGCATAGTTCTCTTTACCAAGAAGAGACTCAAGCATGGACCCTAATGATTCAAGTGCCGACATGAATAAATCACCCATTCCACTTAACACACCGCCACCGCCAGAAGAGGTTGCACTGCTAGAGCTACCTACACTACCGCCACCAGCGAAACCTGGAAGTTTACCTGTGGAGTTAAGCTGTTCTAAGAAGGGGCGATGTTCAGATGCCACTGATGTCTTCATGACAAACTCGCCATTAGACAACATAGCGGGAATAGAATCTGAAGTAGCTGAGCCTGCACCAAATACAGAACCGCCATTTGCACGTTTAACAGGTGCTATAGGTTTTTCATTTGTTTTAGTGTCTGATCCACCGCCGAAACCGAAGGCACTCTTGATGTAAGAGAGGATAGTAGAACCCATCTCCGAAGCGAGGTCTACTAGACCACTTAAACCATCGAGTATGGAATCCGCGAAAGTAGTACCTGCTTCTTTTAACCACGTCATACCTTCAAATATAGCACCACCTAGTTTACGACCTACCTCCTCGAGGAAGTCAAATCCAGCTCTAATGTATCCCATCAGAACTTCGCCTGCTGCCATTATCTCATCGCTAAGCAGGTATGCAATAACGGCAATTGCCCCTACAAGTGCTGCTACAAGTCCAATAACAAGAAGAGCCATACCACTTATCGGAGCCATTGCTAATAAGAATGCAGCGCCTTGGACAGCAGCGAGGAAAACAAGTGAGGACGCTGTCATTATAGAGGAAGCTGCTAGCGTAATAGCTGCGCCTGCGGTAGCTCCTGCGATCTGTGCGCCTATCATAATGGCTCTTACGGCTACGAATGAGGCCATAATGCCAACTCTCAGAGCTGCTGCGCCCGCTAAAATGCCTACACGCATAGCAACCAGGAGAGTTTTTGTAAGTAATACGAAGCCCTTACCGATGAATAGTAATGCCTTACCTGCGCCAACAAACACACTCGTAATCATTGGGGTTAGTAGGCCTGTAATTAGCATCTGAAATGTAGCAGCGGTCACTTGAAAGATCGCCTGAACAATACTCCCTACTATTAGTTGTCCAAGCTGTGCTGCTATGAGAACACTAATCATAGTCTCAGCGCTGTTCATGCCAAATGTCTTAGCGGCTTTAGCCATCATACCCGCGCCCAGGAAACCACCTACCGTTCCACCTATCATTCCGCCTAACCTACCGAAAGCACCGATAGCTGCGGATAGTGTTTCTTTGAGCCTAGAATTAGGACCGTCTAGTAGTTGTGAGTTAATCTGCAACTTCTTTTGGTTCATTTGTATCGAATTAACAAGTTTGGTGGTTTCGGCTTTCTCTTGCGCTTTCAGCCCAACTAGCTCCTGGTTTATCTTATTGGCTCTCGCTGACGTAGTAGCTAATCCTGATAACTCAGATTCTAATCTCAGTTTCTGTCCTCGTATAGATTCTTTTAAACCTCCAAGTTCGGCGTTTAACAGCTGGCCTTGGGCTTGTAGTCCTCGAATAAAACCGCCAGCCGCTCTTCCTTGCCAAACATCGCCGAGGTTTTGACCCACGGCTTTAGTAGCACCGCCGAGGGGGTTAAGTATGCTTGAACCACCTGTCGCTCCTGCGGCTACCATAGTTTTTATAGCAGCAACCAGGATAGGTAAGCTCGCCGCAACGGCTATTATGTTCTCACTAAGGAAGTTCATTACCTTTTCTAGACTATCAGTAGGCATTAAAGGTGCTGCACCTGAGACAAGCGCGCTAATCCCGTGAGCGATAGTTAACAAAATGTTTACTTGACTCTCAAGAAGCTCATTCATTGGACCAGAAGAGGTAGCTCTTCCCATATCAAATGAGTCTACAATACCTATGAGGTAAGCCCCGACTACTCCAATGAAAGCAGTAGCAATCTTAGCGCCTAAGGAGCCAGCGAAGCCTCCTCCTATAACTGCTATCGCGAAAGCAGCGGTCAAGGCAGCAGCTAGTGCTCCAATTATCCCTACTACAGCAAAAGAAGTTAATTTGTTTACAAAAAGTTTAATACCATTTTGTATCTTTTTTAGGAAGGTTTGGAAACCTTCGGTACTAGGGAAAACTATACCTTCAAATGCATCCTTTATCTTATCTCGCAAACTAGCGAAGATGCCACCTGCTTTAGCTGCAAACGAATTAACTTTAGTTGCTGCTTTGTTTAAGTTGTCTGTGTAATCAACTACCCCATTTACTAGGTCCGGCCAAGTAGAGTTACCTACAATTTCGATATACAAGTCGTAGAAGATAGTACCTACGCTCTTTGCAAAAGATTTAACCGCATCAAGAGCGCCGAATAGGCGACTAGCGTAAGAAACTACTCCGTCTACCATACGCTTAAAGCTATTTACAACAGCGCCTTCTAGGCTTCCAAACTCTAATTTAAGTAGTAAGATATCTGTTTGTATAACTCTTAGGAACACTGATATATTGTCAATAGCGTTAGTGATTCCTGCTGTTAAGTTCTGTACAATATCCTCTCCACCAGTAATTGTTTTGAGGGTATCTGAGACTGTGCCAAACAGTCTATTCAGAGAGATACCGAGTTCTCTACCAGAGTTTGCAATGATCTGGTTAAAAGGAATTTTCAGAGTAGCAAATTCTGCTTCAATATCATCCTTGGCATTAAGTAATGCGTTAGCTACTGTATCTCCAGAAATCTTTCCTTCTTCGGCAAGCTTCTTCAGTTGGCCAACGGTTGTTTTCAACTCCTTAGCGATTGCTTGTGCAATACGCGGAGTTCCTTCAAGTACAGAGTTAAGCTCGTCACCTCTGAGAGTACCCGCTGCTAAGCCTTGTTGTAGCTGCGTTAGGGAAGCAGAGATTGTTGCTGCAGGACCACCACCAATTTTACCTGCCTTGATGAGCACTTCGGTAAGCGCAGTGGCTTCTTTTCTGCCACGTTGCGCGTTGACAACTAAGCTTGAATATAAGTTGACTGTAGTTTCTAAATCAACATTGCTCCTACGAGCTATGCCGAATAGTTTTTGTTGTTGTACGACTAATTGCCCTGTTCTACCTGTAGTAAGTGCAATTCTGTTATTGAGTTCTGTAAACTGTGAGCTTAGGCTAGAGATTCCTCCTGCCGCAAGCAGACTTGTGATAAGCCCCCCGGTGATCTTAGCAAAGGTGCTAAGGCTGCGTACTGTGTTTTGTAAGCTTTTACCGGATTTTTCTACATTTTTGTTTATGGCCTTTAGATCATTAGAGACATCTTTAGAAAAGCTGGATATTTCTGCACCGCTTTTCCTTACAGAAGTAGGGAGTTCATCGAGAGTTGACAGAAGGCGCTTAAGACTAGCTTCAGCCTGTTTAGAATTACTTTTGATTTCAATTTCTAAACTCATTGATATGCCTCCGATGGAAAAAAAAAAAAGACCCCCAAGATTAGTTCCAGGGGGCAGTTGTTATGTACTTCTTGCGACTGTGCCTTTAATTTTGAAATACTTTGAAATAGTAGTTTCAATAAAGCGGACAGGAGCTTGAAGGGATGACCCTGCGTTCAGGTCTAGTATGTAAGGTGTACCATTAGTGATATAAAGCGTTTCTATTACGTTTGTAGGTACTGGACCGAGCCTTATGGTAGGGTTGGCTGAAAAGACACCCCCTTGACTATCGATCAGTTCCTTAGAGGTATTCAAAGCCCAAGCACTTCTTGCGCGACCCGAGTCTACAGGAGTGTTGTATGCAAGCTCTGTAATGGCCTGAAAAGCAGATATCCGCTGAGATTGATTTATTAACTTCGTATATTCTTCATTCAACTCGCGTCTAACACTTTCAAAGTTTTTTAATTTTATTGTATATGCCATTATAATCTCCTTTATTTATGAGCAGATTGCAGCATAGCTCCAAAGATAGATTTCTTAAGAGTAGTTTGCATCACTTCTTGATCAGAGCGTTTAGCTTCCGAGTCCTTAAGTGCTTTTAAGGTAGGGAACATTTCAGGACCGCTTTGCTTAACACCTTGCGCGTTTAGCAACATAGAGGTTCTGTTGTCGTCTCTCCAACCGATAGGTCTTGCTTCTAGAAAGAGCGCCCACTGTTGTAGTTCTTTAGCAGGCATCTCGTCTAATATTTGATAAACAGGCATACCTAAATGGAATGCCAGTTCAAACACAAACATGTCTTCGGGGTCTAACCGTTTCCCAAATCAACACCGCCGCCCATAATGGACTGCGATAAAGTGGATAGTTCTAAGATAGGGAAAGAGTCTATTTCTTCGTCAGTAAGTTCTTCTGCACCGACAACGGCGATACGGACTACTTTACGTAGCAAGCTAAGGTGGTCTCTATCCTGTTCTGGAAGAGCGTTGACTTCCTTAGATATGGCTTCGATTTCACGAGCTTGTCCTACAGTTAAGCTACGTACTTCAACTTCTTCGCCCATGAAGGGTACTTTCTTTGTGATTTGTTTACCGATTAAATGTTTCATGTTGTTATCCTTTATCAAATAAATGTTTGTTATGCTCTTGGAATTCATCCAAAAGGTTATGCATCTTGTTTAACACGTCAAGTGTTTCGAATATCTCAGTACGTTTTTCTACGTGGTCAGGGTTAGTCTCATCAGAGAAATCCTTGAACCTATCGAAGGTCTTACGTGAACTGAAATCAATATCTTTCTTCATATTACGTAGTGTAGTTTGAAGAACAAAACCTTTGTCAAAAGGTGGTTTGTCGTTATTCATATTAGTATCCTAGTATAAAAAAGTAGAGAGCCGAAAGACTCTCCCTCTTGATTAATGTTGTTTTACTTATGCAGGAAGTGCGTAAGTAGAAGTAGTTATATCTGCTACTAAGCTAAATGGACCGTTGAAATCGCCTTCGATTGTTACAGCAATAGTTGCCTGTAATGAATCAGATAATGAAGGAGAGATTTCGAATGATGCAATAGTACCAAAGAAATAGAAATCAGCAAATTTATCAACGTTATCAGCTGTTAAAACACCAGCTGCGTCAGTAGTAACATCCGCATCAGTAATACGTACGCGATAACATAAACGAGTATTTGCTTTACGCAATACGTCTAGGTTAGCGTGAGCTGAAGGAACGTAGTTTACAGTGAATTCCAAAGAAGGAGCATCAGACTGACCAGATACCTGGCTTGAAGTTGCTTGTCCGTATACTGGAACGTTTACGATGTTTGCCGGGGTACCTAAGCTAGGGAACTCACGGATGTTACCAACGTGCTTAACTTCTGCAACGATTGTTTCATCGGTAGGTAATTCGGTTGCAAGAATAGTTACGCTGTTATCTGCAAAAAGAGCGTGTAAGTCTACTGCCGCTGACTTTGCGTCATTAGCGGTGTTTTCTACAAAATCTAAAGTAGTAAACTTAGATGCACCGATAGATGTGATATGTGCCATTATTAACCTCTGTTAATTAAAATAGTTAAAGTCTACAGAATAGTCGCCACGAAATAAATCAGGATTGTCTCGGTCGATACCTAAGACGGATAGTGAACTCTCCCGAGTCCTAGTGCCTGTCCCTAAGTGTTTATTCTGTAATATATTGTCAAGTGAATCTGCAATTTCCATGAGACGCTTAGTGCCTTGGTTTGCTTTCACGTAGATTTGAATGATAACCTTTCCAAATATGCCTGACCTGTTATAATCAATATCACCAGTTAATGGTAATACTTCAATTTTAACAAACTCAGTCTTCTGGGCGGGTACCATATAGTTTGAAGGATAAGCAGATATACTGTACGTTGTCCACGAAGGCGTGGCAAAGACAGATTCTATATCTACTAAGATAGTAGTGTATTTAGACATATTATCCCTCCGTTACTAATAGTGTTATTAAACCCGGTTGGTGGGTGAAATTTATAATTATATGCGATACGCTATCTATTACAACTGTATCGTATAAAGCAGGGCTTGCCAGATCTTTTTCTTTGATATAGACCTCTTTCCGAGGAGCTAAGATCTCAGCTTGATTAGGTTCTTGTTTGACAGACATAACGATAGCTTCAATTGAAGTTTCAGTATAAGTGTCAGTAGTTGTACCGGTATCAAAATCGTAGGTGCCTGTTGCCTTGGTTCGTAATATAACTGTCTCAGCTATATCGCCAACCGCAGTAAATGCTTTATCTACAGCAGAACTTATTTTTTTACGTAAAGACATAATTTAATACCCCCACCAAGAGTTCCCTGCGTTTTGAAGCATAGGTTCAATTGCTCGTCTTACTGTACGAGGGATGCTAGCTGGAGCACTAATATCTTTTAAAGAAATAGGTCCAACTTTTATATCCGTTATTTCACCAGTAGAATCTAAGAGTCCATCGTTGTTTAACAAGTGATAAGCTAACTCGAAAGCTGCTTGCCTAATTAAACGAATGTCTCTCTTCAAGTCTACTTCTACTTCATCTTCCTCACTAAAAGTGTAGGTTGATGTAAACGCTATTCTAGAACCTCGCGAGTCATCTCGGAAGGCTCCAATACGGGGGAAGGCTAAAGCTTGGGAAGCACTTACTGCACTTCCTTGCCAATGCATCTCATCGAGAGTACGTGTGGCAGTCACTAAAGCCTGTTCTTGTGATCCAAAATCTGCGTTCAACCAAGCAGCAGCATCTAATCGGTCCTCAAAGTAACTGTCCGCTTCACTCAATGTTATATATGAGTTAGTGCCTTTTATTAATGACATAACAATTACCTCTTAGTTTGATTAGGCGTGGAAAATTGGTAAGATACCAAGGTTAAGAAGGTCAACTTTACGAGTCCAAGTAGGAGTCGCAGCAGTACCAGCATATGAAGCGTTAGTAGCGAAAGCATCTTGAGTACCAGCGAAGCTGTAACCACGTGCATGCATAACATAGCCCCAACGGTACCAAGCTGTAGTACGGCCAGAACCAGAACCTACGCTCTCGTTACGATCCATAGCAACAGGGTTAGCAATGCTTGTGCTGTGCATGAAGATAGAACCAGGAAGCATCATGTAAGATACTTTAGCAGTTGTGATAGAAGTAACACCAGAAAGTGCTGCGTGAGTTACTGCGCCTAGGCCTTGGCCGAAGTTGCGAGAAACGATTACGCGAATAACACCGCCTAATAAAGTTTCAAAAGAGATGTTACCATCAGTGATACGTTCGTCATCAACTAAGTTGGCAACTTTGATATCTAGGTAAACTTCAGGAGAAACTACTAAGTATACGAAATCTGGAGTGTAGTCAGACCATGCACCCATAGCGCGAATTAAATGTTCAACACGTTGTCCAGGAGAGCTAGCAGTTAAATCTACTAAGCCTTCTAAGCTAGAACCAGTACCAACAGTGTCGCTTGAAGCAGCAACGTAAGCGAAAGCTTTAGAGTTGTCACCATCTACAGAGTTGCCAGCGAAGGCTTCTGAGTAGGTAGAACCTGCCAAGTCGTTAGCAGTTTTAAGCTCAGTGTTCATAACACCAGCTAAACAGCTACGTAATGATTGATCTTCATCTTCAGCACGAGTTTCAGCGAAGTCACGAGCGATCTTGGCTAAGCCGTCTTCGCCAGAGATAACACTTTGAACTAAATATTCGTTAGCACCGTGAGTACGGACAGTTTTGATGTAAGTCTGTACTTCAGTTTGGATGTTAGTAGTGCCACCATGATTTTCATCTTGGCTAGCTACGTTAACAACTGCATTGTTAGAACCAGCAACGTTTTCAGTAGCGTTAACGCCACCTACTGCGTATGCGCCAAGTGGCTTGTAGAAGCGAACTTGACCGATGAAGTCTTCACCGTCTGCTTTGATTTGTGCGTCTTGACCGATAATCGAAGTTGATACGATTTTCTTTGCACGAGTATACATCTCATCTGAGTAAGCTGAGATTGCTTTATTTAATGTGCCGAATGCACTTGAAGAAATTGCCATTTTTATAATGCCTTAATAAATTAAAAGTAAAGTTAGTTGGGTTATTACAACCACTTGCCACTACCGTCAAGATGTCCTGCAGCTGCTGCTGTCATTATCTCTTCAGTAGTCATTTCTGCTAGTGATTTGTTAGTGTCGAAACTTCCAGTTGGGGATTGCATTGCTGCTTGTCCTGTTCCAGAAGATTGCTTTGGTTTAAATAAGAACTCTTTATCATCGTCCTTACGGAAACTGTCAATGAAATCCTTAACAGAAGCGCCAGTTTTATGCACCCACTGACCATTCTCATTTTGTGTTAATTGAGATACCACGTCCCGATAGGCAAATTCTGCTGCTGTATCGTTACGGAAGTCTAAGCCCTTAAGAGCACTACGTACAGCACCGTCTCGTGTTAACTCAACGATCTGTTTGTCTCTTGCTGCCAATTTAGCAGTAATTTCTGTAAGCTTCATGTCAGATGCTTCTTTGTGCTTACCATCTTCTTCTAGTTGAGCTATCGCGCTAAGTCTCTTTTCTTCTTCAAAAGAAACAGACTTTTGTATAGCTTCATCACGTTGAGAGTAAGCGCTGTTTAGTTTCTCTTTGATACTAGCAAGCTCTTCATCCACTTTTGCTTGGATGATTTTTTGTAGTTCTTCAGAGTCTAAAGCAGATGCTTGGTTTGCTTCGTTATTTTCATTCATATTATCGTTATCCATAATTGTTGCTCCTGGGCACAGCCCGATTGTTGTTAGAGAAGGACACAGCCTTTTCTAGTTAAGAGTTTTTTAAAAAGTTGATTTGTATCTTTGGATACCTAATCGTAGATTGTTATGTGCAAGTACACATAAAACATACAACCTCCTCACGGTCCGATGCCATACCAATCCCAACCATCAGGGATTTTAGCACGTATTTCTTTGGCAGTAATGCCATTTTTACTGTTCAGTAAGCCGTCTGCTTCTGCTTTCGCTAAGAGCATTCGGTAAGATTCCTCAGAGAGTCCTCTTTTTCTCATTGCCTTTAAAGTGTTTAGGAGAGATTCACCGTCTATTGCATCAGCATAAATATCACGTAATGCGAATTTAGCGTCAACAGAGTCAGCAAGGTTTGTAAAGAAACCATCGTGAATAGTTGCAGTCAGAATACGATTCTTCTTGCCCCATAAATGGAATTTCCTTACGATTGTAGCATCATTCATATGATTGCCGTTTACTCCTAAACCACTACGAGCTCCTATAATAGACTGCTTACCGATAAACTTGCTATCGGTTATAGTATCTTCGTAGATATTTGAAACCTTTCGTCCAGTTACAGGGTCAGTAAATTCGATCCTTTCTTGAACAACGGGTCTATAGCGTTGAAATAAAAGTTTACCATCCATCGTGACCCAAGGGATATCAACCTCTTTGGATTCCGTGATGTATACTTTCGCAACGTCTTTCCAGAATGATACAAACTTTTCTGTAACAGGAGCAATATCTTTCAAATGCCCACTCATTATTTCAGCAACTTTCTTGAACTGATTAGGTCCGATTAAGCCGCCCTTGACGTTGGTCAACTTGCTAACAAATACAGCAGAATCGGGATGCATGTCCTGTGCCATAGCAAGGAGCTTGTTTCCGATAGGTGCGTTGTTGTTGATAGCATAGTTTGCTTCTCTTTTTAATTCTTTTAGAGAGGCAGATACTTGTGTAGCTTTATCACCATCTGCTTTCTTAATGGCACTATCTATGGACCGATTAAACTCACGGAGTTCAGCCCCTGATATGACTACATAGTCTTTCTTGGTGAGTATTTTAGCTAGTTTACCTTCTATAGCTGCTGCCTGTGTTGCTTGTCCTGCCCCATAAAATGCAACCATCGATTGTCCCTTAGCTCCTTTTGCAAGGTCACCAAAGTCGATGTCATTACCAATAGGGTTTATAGCCCTAAATCGAGGGTCAGACATTGTTCTTTCTGCTACAAGGTCATATAAACGATTCTTACGACCAGTCGCAAGTACATTGGAAGCTTCGGCTAACGCTCTATCCCTAGTGGATAACGCTATTAACTGTGCTCCAGATGCTGATGCATCGTTTTCATTACCGAGTTGTGTCTTATACGTTCTTAGCTTTTTAACATTAGTGAAATCGCCATCTACATGATTGTGGATACGAGTGTACTCTAATGCGAATCTGGCTAATTTAGGTAATTCTTCTGCTTCAATCTCTCTAACTAGGGGATGCTCCAGAAACTGTCTGATGCGACCCTGTCTTTGAGTTTTAGATAACAATAGCTCTCCGATCTCTCGCAGTTGTTTCTCTCTGGCAGCAAATGAAGCTAATCTTCCTTCGTTAGTTAAAACACTGAATGCTTCGCCTGTTAGGTTACCTAATTGTATTTTTAATTCTAGTAAAACTGATTCATTAATATTCTTGGCTATTTTGGTGTTTAAGAAAGGTCGAACAAACTCACCACCAGCAGGATGTAAATAACCCTGGGTGTAAACTCGTCCACGTCCATCTATCTGAGCCCAAGTGCGCCATGATGTTTTGTTTTGTAAATGCCACCTTAAAGATTGCATCATACCCATGCCTTGCTCACCACGTTGTAATATAACTTTACGAAAGCTATTAAGCTCATCATACTTAGCTACTTGACCTCTAGGGTCACGAAAGTGCGCCAGGTCATCAAAGAAGCCTGCGAAGTCTGTATCTACTTCCCACTCAGCATCCATTACGTGATTGAGCATTTCAGAAAAATCTTTATCAACAAGGTTCTTTTCGTAGTTACCACCAGCCTTACGTGTGATGACGCTAACATCAGTCTTGTTACCACGGGTATCGAAAAACTTCTTCTCGCCTGCCTTAACAACTAAACGGTCTTGTTCTTTAATTATACCTATCCGTCTTGAATAGATAAGCTCACGGTTAGCTCGTTGTAACTTGAGCATAGTAGGGTCTACTATTTGTACCTCTCTAGCTATAGTGTCTTTAAATGAACCTATCTCATTACGTCCACTATCTAAATCGATAACACCTCTGCGGGTTACACCTCGTAATCCTACTTTGATTTTACCTTGTGCCTTTAGACCAGTGAGAATGTTAGAACCCATTTTATGGTATTCACCAAGAGTAGGAGCTTTAAAGAATACTTCCCAGTCTCTTACTTCTGCTTCATGTAGCTTCTTACCTATTTGTATAGAAAGACTATCATAGTCAGAAGATTGACCTGTAGCAACGTCTTTCATAATCTCAGACATTAGCTTAGTTCTATCTTTTATAAACTCAGGAGTTGCTGATTCTTGTATGAAGTCAGCCTTCTTCTTAGTATACCACCACTCCAAATCTAGGAACCTGCGCTTTCGCTCAGTACCTGCTTGTAGGAATTTGGTGATAGCACTATCAGAAGGTATACCTTTCCATCTACGCACAAACGCTTTACCAAAAGGTATCTTTTCAATTTCTTTAATAATGATAGCTTTCGCATCAGGGAACTTTGGTAGAATGTTGGGTAGCTTTGGAAAATAATTTCGCAAAGGAGAACGACCACCTAAGTAGCTTTTTCTTGCTAGACCAATCCCTTCTGTTGCTGCCCAGTTAGTTACATATCTTTGGTTCTTTAGAGTTCTCTCAGCTATCTCATTGAAAGTAGTCCATTCACCCATTATTTGTATCTTTGCATCTTCCCCGCTAGCTCCAAACTTATAGACCTGTGAACGAGAACGAGAACGTCTGTCTAGTACCCTGGATACGTTGACAACAGAGTTTTTAAGCTCTGCTCTTAATACCGCAGCAAGGTTATCCCATGGTTTCTTATCCTTAGCGAATCGCTCCATGACAACACGTAGGTTCTCAATGATAACGGATTGCTGATTGACAGAGACTCCATCATTTTCCATAGACAGTGCAAATCGTTTAATAAAGTTCTTTTGGTCTTGACTTAGTAGCTTAGAAGTGTCTAGGTAATCCATACGCTCTTGTAGTACTTTAAAATCAGGATCATAAACGAGAGTCGATTTAGTCTCACCTGTCAAAGGGTCAACGCCTGTGTTTCTCTCATCGAACTGGTTGTTGGCTCTACGTCTTGTACCTTTCTTACCAGGAACCGAAGTACCCCGGAAGTCTGTCAGGGACAGATTAGAGTGTACATTGTGAGCCTCTGCTCTAAAGAATAAGCGTAGTTCATCTTCAACTGCTGCACTTCTTATAAGGGAGGAGGGCCTGCCTGCGTTGATTGCTAGCGCGTTAACTACATTAGAGCTCAACACTTTTTGTCTAACTGGCGTAGTATTTGTGTTCTTATTATCCAGTCGGCGTAATGCAGTTAAGGAAAGCGGTTTACCACTTGAGGTAGTAAAACTTTCTATAGGTAATTGACCATTATCGAAAAGTTCTACCTTTCGTATATCGCCTTGGAAGTGTCTAATTTTTACTTCTTGTTTTTGTCTTTTTAACCAAGTACCGTAATCTTCTTTAGAAGGAGCCACCCCGTTAAGGTTTGCCACTTGGGAAGCCTTTAATCCCTTTAACACGTCCTTCTTGATATCAGGAGAGGCACTAGTTAGTAATTCACTATGTGACTTTAACACCGGAACCAGAGTACTACGACATCGCCAATGGAGTGGTGGTATGAATCGGGTATCATCAATATCGTAAACCTTACCGTCATGGTGAGCACAGATCGAAGAAGTACGGCTATCTAATACCGCTGTAAATCTAATACCTTTCATAATTTCACGGTTTTCTTTAAGCACATTTAGCTGTGCAACCGTTTGTGTTCTTGTTATAGAGGTACGTACTAGAGCGGAAGCGTGAGCCTCTGTCAGTCTAGTCTTCCCTACCACGTTACGGATTATTTCGCTATTCGATAAACCCTTAGACAGACCTGTGTTGATTGCTGTCTGCATCCTGGTAAGTTCGCCGCTGCCTAGGCTTTGTATACGTTGAGCGAGATTACCATCACCTCTAACGTTAACCCCTACTATTTCAGCTAGTACCTTTGTAGCTCCTGGTCTACGTATGTTTGCATACTTACCAATAGCTTTATTTAAATTGTTTGTAGTGAAGTCTACTTCGGTTAATCCGTAGTCCTCCATACCACCTACTAGGTGAGTGTTCATCTCCGATGTGAAACGTGTGACTTCAGGGTGGATGATGTCTTTCATTGTACGAGTTCTATCTACGGAATTGCCTGCGGATAGTTGTTTAGTCAGACGAGTACGATGGCGTCTAATTATACGCTTGGTATCTGTTTGGACGTTCTCTTCGTTGAGCCTTACCATTGACGAGTGGTCTACAGTGCGGTCATAAATCTTATCATTGATGCTTGGCATATGGAGCCTCCCGTTATGTAGGTATATTTAAAATTAGTGTATAAGAAAACCACTAACAGTGTGTTGTATGTACCGTTAGTGATTCTATTACTTAATATCTGAAGTTTCGATTACCTTAGCGCAATCTTTGTTTGAAACTAAAAACCTGCCATCTTCGTAGATATGTATAATTTTCCAGCTATTGTTAACAATATCGCCTATTTTTATACTTTCTTCTGCTCTAGAGGGCACTTCTTTTATTCCAACCTTTTCGATACTTTTGTGCTTATTCTTTTTTGAACTTTTAGTTGTTTTACTCATGTTTACACCTTGAAGAATACCATGGCTGCACTAAATGCTAAACCAGCAGCCGATGCTAGTAGTATGTATGATTTAAATTTGTATGTTTTAGTTTTATCGAGCTGAACTGCTGCGTATACATGGCAGTATGCTGCTACAATACCGCATATTTGTCTGAATGGTATGTTAACTAATGTGCCATGTTCAAATAAAAAGTCACTTAATGGTGATGCGTTATCAAAGTAGTGGGCTGTCCACGTGATTAACCAATAAGTATTATCTAATGTTTGTCCAATAAAAGCTATCACTACGCCTAATATCAACCATTGTTCACTCGTTAATTTCTTATCACTTGTTATTGCGTTGGCTGCTGATTGCCCCCAATGCACTACTACTGCTATTCCTAATAAAATCGTTAGGACAGTTAATCCCCCTGATAATACATCTGTCATTTTGTTCACCTTAAATTCCGTATTTCGTCTAGAACAGATCTGCTTAGTGTTTCCACTGAATGTACCCTGCCCTTAAGTTCCCTATAATCCCCAGTCATGTCTACTATTTGTTTCTGGTTAATGTCATGCATCATCTCGAATTTCTCGAGCTTTGCGGCATCTTTCTTTATATATGAGTTTAGTAGGAACCATAAGGATGTTATGACTGTCATCAACACCCCTAGTGCCCCTAGTATCTCTATCCTAGTGAATTCCATATCATTTCTGCAAGATTTCAAGTGCAGCCTTTTCACTTAGCGCAGCTCGTCCATGGAATTCAATATTCGCTTTTGTACCTATGATAATCCACATTCTATCCTTTAGACGGAATGCTTCAATTTTCCATAGGCCACTTTTAGATATAGCACCTACTTCTAATTGAGGAGTAGGTTTAGCTACCGGTTTAGCTGCGGCTGCCTTTGGGGCAACCTCTTTGCTAGTTGTTTTCTTAATACTAGGTTTGCTACTCATCTTCATCTTCCTCATTAGTAATTGTTTCAGGTTGTTTTGACATGCGGTTGACTAAGTCATCCATAGGTAGCGCATCCACTCCGCCCATAATCAAATCATCCTTGCCTATTTCTTCTTGTCCTTTTTCATCATCATAATCTGAATCAATGATGTCATTTGCCTTAGCAATGTCAAGGAAAGTTGAACGTGGTATAAGTCCTGTTTGGTACCATTCTGTAACCAGGCGTAACCAGTCAGCGCCAATAGGTGCTGGGTTTAAATCTGGAGTCAGGTCAAATTTTATGTCTTCTATTTTGTAGTCAGTATCATACCTCCAGTTAATCATCCAACAAAGGACTTTACGCATTTGCTGAGATACTTTGGTAGATATAGAAGCTAATAAAGCAGACTGTCCTGCGTTTCTTATTTCAAGTGCTACACCTGAATCTCTGCCGCCGCCTGTCTCTGCTGCCATCATACGGATACCCAAACGAGCCATCTCGTTAACAGTATTTTGAATTACTGTTTCCATGTCACGTAGTGCTGCCGAAGGCGTTTCTAATGCTTTAATCTCATCGCCTTGCCCTAATTTGATCCAAGAACCTAGACCTGCTGATACCACATCTTCAAAACTGTCGTCTGTCATATCAGACATAATAACAGGGGTATAAGTAGCAGCACCTAGTAATAAATGGTTTCTGCGAGATACTTTGTTATAAAGAGATACTTCACGGTCGATAAGCGGCATAAGTACAGGCTCTTCACCATGTATATTGCCATTTAGAGGTAATGCTGGGATGTAATCTAGAGGTTTGTTATTGGCCAAGATGTTGTCAAAGGTAGTTATTAACTTCCATTTGCTCTTGTTACCCTTGTTTGCACCATGCATACCGCCAGTTACTTGGTAGTCTTGCTGCTCTACACCATTAATAAAGTGTACATTCTCAGCGGTAGAATCTAATTCGTATTTATCTACAACGTAGAAACCCTGTTCATTCAATCTGTGTACATAAGTAGTATCTATGTAGTCAGGGTGTAATGGGTTGGTACGATAATGTTGTTCGAAAGTACGTATTACAATAGCTAGTAAACAGTGTGAACCCGTAAGAGGGTGGGCACCTGTTCTCCAGTTGATTACTGATTCTGCTTTTAAAAGTACAGGATAAGGAGCTAATTTCTTACGCTCTTCTAAGCTAAGAAGGTCCATATTAGGTACGGTAGGGTAATCCACCATAACCCAAGCTCTTGAAGTCTGTAGCTCTTCACTCAATGCTTCATCTAAGAAAGAGAGCATAGAGTTATCGTGTGAGGTAAAAGTATTCTTTAGCCAGTCCATAGCACCTTCAGGTACATCTCCAGGTAATGTAATCTCTGGTACTTTACGTAGCATGCCGCCTACTAATACCTTAATGTATTGCGCGGTTAATCCAGGTAGCTCTGCTTCTGCCTTGTAGAACGAGTATTGTTCAGGGGTCATCGAAGGGCTAAATGGTAATAATATGTTTGTGAAGGTAAAAGAGTCTAAGTTGGCATCAAGTTCTTTTACGTGGTTTTGACCATTTAGTATACCACGGGCTGTGCGCCATAGTGGTTTTAAAGATTCGTAGCGTGAGTTGGGATCTCCAACGGCCTTCGAGTTGTTAGCTGCTGTATTTGCGTTAGCCACTTAGGCCTCCATTGATTTGGTTAAGTTTAAATTAGTTCCCCGTTTATAACTGTAAGTAGCGAATTTACAGTTAAAGGAGGGGTTGCCTGGACGCCTTAAGCCACGTATTATAACGGTCTAAGGATCCTAAGTTGTTTCCAACCGAGAGTACCACGTCTTATACGTGCCTCAGCTGTTTTATGTTTTATACCGTGAGCGATAGCTGCTTCCCCTACATTACGGAATACACCTTTGTCGGTTTCTACCTCTATAGAAAGTTTTTCGCCTGCCTTTTTAGCACTGCTCATTTGGTGCGCCAGAAATTTTGCTTCATCTGTAAAGTAGGTGTCTCTGGCGTGTTGCATAGTGGAATCGAGGGTTCCTGCCTCTCGGCGGATAGCAGCTGTAGACTTACCTCCTCTAACAGCAACTATTCTCGATGACTCTCGGTTATCTTCGTCTTGTAGCCAGTCCTGGTACCCTTTCTTCGCAGATTCAATTCTTGCTTCTTCAGGAAGGATTCTACCACTCAGCATTTGCCAAGCGACTTTATCTTGCCATCTGCCATAGGTATCAAATAGTTCCTTGTGCGCTTGCGCGTGTTCTTCTATAGTTAGTTGTACTAAGTTATTAGGGTCGTCCGTGCCTCCCGCGTGTCGGGGGACTATGTGATGCCAATGCATGAGTATATCCTTAAATTAAAAATTGTTTGATTGTTTGGATGTAACCTTCGTACCTGCTTGTACAGGGAAGAGGAATTCGGTCGAATATCGTACGCTGTCCGTCCAATGTTCTATACCTTCTGACTTATCTATTGTCAAAGTGTCTGGGTTGTTTTCTCTCCAAACGGTTCTTTCCATTGATTTTATCGTGTGCTTACAACGAGGATGAAAGTACATATTAATAGCACCATCACCTTTCAGTAGTAATCTGTTAACCGCTTGTACAGAGTCTGCCATTCCTGGGGCTCTACTTCTTGCCAGTGTTTGTATACCGTAAGATTGTAGTATAGAGAAATCGGTACGGCCAACAGCGGCACTGGATTTTCTGGCTCGACCACTTGGATCGGGATAAGCAAAAACCTTATGTCCTTTATCTATATACTTTTTCTTGATGTCTTTTGCGAGACATTCGGTATCTGGGTGCCCTTGGAATTCGTTAAGGAAATGCATTTGTCCACCCCGTAAAGCGAATAAGCAAGATGCCATTATCGAGACGTTAAAATCTATACCGATATGGGCATCTTCGCCTGGCTGTAATTCCTCAAGCTCTCTGTCTACGTGAGCAGACCTGTTAAAGTTATAGAACACAGTATTACCTGAGTCATCAAATGACGCTTCATACTCTCGTTTAAATTGAAAGTGATCGATAGTATGTTTAGTACGTTCAATCTCTTTTACATCGAGGTATGGTGAATCTTTGTAAGTGTAGTGGTAAGACCTCCACTGAGAATCCCTTTCTTCAAAGTTAAACATCTCATAGAAGTAATCCTTGCCCATAGGTGTAGATATAACCAAAGCTCGTCCTGGTGACGGTGCGTTAAACTCCGCTGCTCTGTCTTCACTCCAACGGGTAGTAATACAAGGTTGTACTACTGATTCCCAGGATTCTTTGAAGGTAGAACCCGCACCTTTAAATGATGTAACTTCATCCAGTACTACAAAGTATTGTCCGCTACCACGTAAACGCTGAGAGGCCTCGTAAGACCATAGCTTAAGAGTTACATTTCCAGGAAACCAAAAAGTACCTGAATGCTGACTCATTTTATCGCAGTAGTCCTCCATGCCCATTTGATAGGCTATTAGAGGGAAGTATATGTCTACACATTGCTGGTAGGTTGGCGCAATGATTGCTACATTCTTGTTTGGGATGTGCGCAGGCATTGACATTAATTCTTGTACGGCTAATATGGCAGCAGTGGCGGCAAGGTAAGACTTACCGAAACCACGTGAGGCACATACAACACTGTATCTGCAATTCTTTGCTACAAAGAGATCGTTGATGATCTCGGATTGTCCGGCATGTAACGTCAGACTCATAATCTTCTCCAATCTCTGAGTATTATATTATTTATGTAAATAGCTGCCCACTTTCTCCACAAAAGAGAAATCTGAAACAGCGGATAAGTTTATTTTTTTATTACCTTCTCTACTTTCAAAAGTGTAACCAAAAGCTTCAAGGTCAGGTTTGTATCTGTCCTCAATTAGCTTCCTTGTTTTTGCTGTGTAGAATTTTCGGTAGTCGGAAGTAGGTACACGTTGATGGCTTGCTTCAGTAATAGGATATGTCGAATCTAAGGGGATACCTAGTTCGCTAAGGATGCTTTCTGTGGATTCTTTTCGTGTTTCAAAGAAACCTATAAGATCTGTTTTTAGATTACATTCGGTATCCAGCATCCAACCTAGTTGTGGGTATCTCGAAAATGTTCTTAGGTAATCAGAGACGCCAGGTCTCCCAAAGTAGCTTTCAGGAAGAGGCATGTCAGCATAACGCCAATACACCCATTCTGTAAATGAGAGGTTGTGTGGTACATCTCCTCTTTTGCCTGCATGGTATTTCCACTCACTGAATTCCCTTTCAAAAGGGTTTCTTACAAATAAAAATACAGTTTTACCAGCAGTAGGCATATCCATATCCAGAAAAGACCCGTGTTGAGAAGGTGCCTCAACGTCCAAGGTCCTACATAGGTAACCGGACATACTGGAGCTAGAGGTACGCGGTACCTGTACAAATATGAAATTTTCACCTACGATCATTATTTTATCCTATTATAAGTTTTCTTTATGGAACATACGTATCAAGTCACCACAAATGTCAGAACGCACAATGTCTTCCACATCGAATTCTATAGAGGGAACTTCAATATCGTTCCGATTACACATTTCTACGAATCGAGAGAGGTCACTACCTTTCTTAACGTCTGATTGCTTAGGGTCACCTATTAGTGCCATTACAGTACCTTCGCCTATACGGGTAGTGATCGCTTTGATCTCTTCGATAGAAAGGTTTTGTGATTCATCGATGATCACGAATGAATCTTCGAAGCTCATACCACGGATGGTCTCTATGGGTTGAATCATAATTTGAGTACCAAGCATCTTCTCATAGTTGCCTGCGCCTAATCCTTCTTTTAATACGTTGAGGATAGGGGCTAACCATGGGGCTAGTTTGTCATCAATGGTCCCGGGGAAGTGACCTAGTGAACGACCTGTGGGTACGTTTGGACGAGATAACACAATTCTTTTTACTTTACCGTCAACAAGCATACGTGCAGCAATCATACCAGTGGTATAAGTTTTACCTGTGCCCGCTGGGCCAGTAGCTGTAACTAAGGGGTGTGTGTGGTAAAAGACACCTAAATCTTCTTGGTTGTCTGTAAGGGGTTCATAGAATTTACAAGGTGGAGTATATTCACGTTCGGGGTTAACCTTACGTTTGCTCTTACTCTTGCGAATCGGTGGAGCATAATCAGTATCGTTCTTGTTAGTGCTTCTTTTATTCTTTCTCATATGGTGCCTTATATATAGTTTGGTTTAGTGAATTATATTTTATTTCTAGCAACGCCTTTAAATTTCTCAAAGGTTCTGAGTCCGCCTAATCCGAGTAGTCCCATTAACACTGGCATCATTATAGATAAGTCTGCTTGTGGAAATATGATTTCAGGGTGACCCGCTAGTTGAGCACTAAAAGTGCCTATTGGTGCGATTAGGAAGTTCATCGCGAATCCTAAGCCACACACCCATAATATGAATGGACGCGCACCTGCAACAAAGACACTATCTGATTTAGCAGCAGTGTTGTTGACTTCTATTTGAGCCAAGGCAAGTTGTTGTACATTGCTGGCTTCAAAGGTTTCTAATTTAAATTTTAATTCTGCTTTGGTAATTTTCTTATCGGTGTAGTCTTTAAACACGCCAGCTACGGTGTCTAACACATCTCCAGATAAAAATTTAACTATTGTTGATAGCATTAGATGTTCCTTTATGAATTAGTTTGGTTTGTTTTGTTTGATTTAATAAACACACCAACATCTAGCATTAATGAGTCTCTTAATAGTCTCTTAAGAATACTTAGGATTAGTCTCCTAATAGTCTCCTAATAGTCTCTTAATGATCATTAATGGTAATTAATATATAACGAAGGGAGCAGGGGTTCATCCTTCCCTCTCTAGCGGGCACTACTTTTTATCCATAGGAATCATACATTTAAAATACCTGATTATGTGTGATTCTTTGTAAAAATGTCGAACGCGATTTTGTATAAAAGAATAGTAGCTACTCGGCTTCAAAGCGCTTCGCACTTCTCGCTTCGTGATAGTACCAGAGTGCTCCAGAGTGGCTCTCTCCCATACTTTAACAGATTTCTGATACCTTGGCTTAGCCTTTAGTACACTTACCTTTCTCTGTCTTACCTACGTGCTGTCCGTGAGTTCTTACTCGGTGGCAATTACTACACAACAAAAAACATCCTCTGATTACTTCTTTTATTCTCTTTAAACTCCAACCTGCTGACAGGACTGAGCTCTTTACTGCTTTACTTACAGAACTAGGGTCGTGCGGGATTAAATCAATGGCACACGCGTGAGCCCTGTATCCACAAGTACCACAACCTAAGATAGTCTTTACCCTAGCTATGAATTTTCTGTGTTTGTTTAATCTCTTCCACTCTGTGGTCTTCTCACGCCTGTTTTTCTTGTTTAGTTCAATCTGACAGATCTTACATGCTAGATTAAAACCATTCTTTCTTGCTTTGTTCTTGTAAAAGTCGTTGAGTGGTTTTTCAACCTTACAACGGTTACATGTTTGGCTCATTAGAAGGTTTCCTTTGATATATGTGTATTGGGTAGAGTCTTGTCTTAATAGAGGGCACAATATAAAACACTCCAAAAAGGGCCATTGGTGTTGGCGCGGAAACCATCGAGAATCCCTAATGCTGGCGCGGAAACCATTTCACTCGGGGTCCTTTGTGGTTAGGGGATTTAGGTGATGTTGTTTGTGTGTGATTCTATCAAATAACAATTAGAGCATAATACCCTACACTGGGATAACTCTTTTTCAAGCCTAACCGCACCCCAGGAAGCCCTAATGGTATACTTGGCACTAGAGGATAAGTGTACGAACTCTAGGGCCACAGGGTTCTCTTTGAATCCACAAGTACTACAACCACCGCATATTGTTTTGTATTTGTCTATAACAACCTTATTACGGGCTAATCTTTCCTGTTTCTTTGTATCTTGTGTATATGTGGGTGCTGATTTACTGACACATCTACGACAAGTGGAATTTCTGCCAGTCTTGTTACCTTTGTTCTTGTGGAAGTAGTCAGCTTCTTTAGTTACTAGACAACTACTACATTCTATACTATATTCGACAGGAGGGTTAGGCATTCGTGCTGTGCGGGATTCCTTCTGGCAGTCTTTACAACTACTGTTACGTTTAGAAACTCTTGATGTGTTCTTAAAGAATTCTGTGTGTGGCTTCACGAGGGAGCATTGAGAGCATTCGTAAGAACGAAAGCGGCTGCTCTTTGTGTTATATATGGTCATGTGTGGTTCCTATGAGCGATAGCGACCGCTCTTTTGTGGTTCATTAATGGTCATGTGTGGTTCTTTCTAGAGAGGGCACTATTGGGATCCTTTGGTTTTCCTCTTTGGTTCTGAATGGACTCTAAAATTTCCCTTATGAAAAAACCAATTAATTTCTAGACAAGAAGGGAGTAAGCATCAAGAACCAAAAGGGCCCTATACCCCCCATGACCACCCATGACCACCCATGACCACCCATGACCACCTATTATCATCAATGCCCACGAGTGTTCCACAGTGAATCACAGAGAGACACTAATGACATTAAAGAGCGGTTGCTTCGCTCGTGGATGGCTATGGCATATGTGGTCATGTGTGGTCATATGTGGGTATGAGTGATGGTGTGTGGTTATATGTGTGGGTGTCGGTGAGCATGTGTGGTTTTAGTGGTTAAAGTGAATTATCCCTTATAGGAAGTTATTCAATTTGTGCACATCGATTAATGCTAAAGGCTGTAGTTAAGTAGTCAGTGATAATTCAAATACACACCACTAAGACACCACTAAGACACCACTAAGACACCATTAAGACCCCATTAAGCCCTCACTAATGCTCCATCAATGCCCACCAATTACCTCTCCATTACAATAAGTGATAATTAAAATAAGCCCATTAAAGATCCTAAATGAAAACGTTTATCACTAATATCCCACGAGCGGTTGAGCTCGCTCTTATCTGTCTATCTATGTCTAGCTATGTCTATCTCTATACATTAAACCCCTTACTAATCATATAGATAAAATAGTGCCCTCTATTAGAAGAAGCTCCCCCTGCTCCCCGTGCTATATATTATTCATTAATGCCATTAATGCCCATATATGACATATTAATGCCCATATATGACATTAATGCCCATATATGACATTAATGACCATACATAGACCATACATAGACCATACATAGACCATACATAGACCATACATAGACCATGTCTAATACACTAATAGACTAACCTTAGAGGGTTAAACCTATACACACAACAAACTAAACATTAATAGACATTAATAGACATTAATAGACATTAATAGACATTAATAGACATTAATAGACATTAATAGACATTAATAGACATTAATTAATCCCTAATGTTATTGTTTAGTTGTTTAGATTAATACAAAACAAACAACCCAATCTATCTATATATGTGTATTACATTACCTCTGTATGCCTTAATATGTTTAATGTCATTACTGGATCACTCTGGAGCACTCTTGATACATTAGTTATTGAGTGATAGAGACCCGTTATTAACATAAAAAAAATAAAAGAGTTTATGCCCCCAAGTTACCACCCACGACCAGTAAGGTCAAGGATGATAGCTTGGGGGCTTTTTACGTTAATCTATATTAGGTGTTCAGTAGTGGTTATGGTTCTTTCAACAACGCCAGTTTCTAAGTCTATACCTCGCATCTTCGCTGCTGCTTGAAGTCTGTGATATATGCTTTGATTAACATCAGAGGATTCTAATAAAGAGGGAGTTACCTTTTTCTCACAACTGTGGTTCACACTCTTTCGGAACTCTAAGCAGTTCAGCCCACCAATACATCTTGTTAATACCAGTAGTTCGAAGTCTGTTAATTCAATCATATTATGTGTTCCTTTTAAGTTATTAGTCATTTTGTTCGGTTTTACAATATCGTCTTCAATCCACATCTCAAGTTCACGCATCATATTACTTACTCTCCTGTATTTATTACCACCACCAATGAACCCACACCTCTTCCCCGAAAGGAACAAGTGTTTTAATATGTGCATATATTTTAGGGTAAAGGAATTCACCTGCTTGTCCTTCATACCAATCATCTTCAGAGAACTTATAGATACATACATCATTGATTAACCTGTCGTCATCTCTCCACATCTGACTAGCTTCCTCTCCCAACTCTTCCGCATCACTCCACTGTATGTCTAATACCCATTGTTTTCTTAGTGCTATCATTACTTACTCCAACATTTGAATAATGCCCCATAGTAATACAGCGGCTGTGAATAACATACTCAACACTAATGATCCTAGTGCTAGTATAACTACGTACTCTTCAAGCAACATAGTTAACTCCTAATCATTTAGTATGAACAATAGCAATATAAATGCCATGAATATTGCGAATACCAACACTGTTTGTTCTTCATCCATTACTTATTCTCCTTTTGCTTTACACTGTATTCAGGTACCCGTCCCGCGATTCTTGTGTTAGGGAACTGATCTAATGCTCGCATATGCCTACCTTCATAACCCATTACAAGTAGGTATATCTCGTCCCCACTTACAAGTTTACCTGTTTCAACAAACCTCCAGTTTCTGGTAGTACTACTACTTACAAGGTAGTCTTTCTTCTCTTTAAAGAAATACCCCGTTTCAATAGTTATCATAGCTTGAAACCAAAACTCAGCTGTTTCATTACATTCTCTTTTTTCTACTAATCTAAAATTACTTATCATTACTTATTCTCCTTTAGCTTATAAAGATTCTGGTAAATGTCCCGCTAGAGATTCCATACCATTATACAAGTCTTCTATTGTCCAATCTTCAAATGCCTCTAGTACGTGGCTCTCTATAAACTCATCGATACCCTCGTTATCCTCTCTTTCTAATAACTCCTCAGGTAGTCCTTCCGTGAGGAAGAAGCTACTTGCCCAAATTATACGTTCTATCTTATCCATTATTCATTCCTCTTTTAATTAGTAGCAACCACTATCAATACTTTCTATCTGTAGCAGCATTCTCTCCATTGCCACAAACTATCATATATTCATAATCTGCTAACATCTCGAAGTAGGGCCTCAAGTAGTCCTCTATGTACTCCAGACGGATATCATAAGAACCCGCGCTTATTCGGTAGTAGTTTTCTTTCGCTATATCAAGGACTACATCATGTACAACTGTATCTTCTACTGACATTAATCTTATTCTAAATTCCATAAGTCACCCTGTTTAATTACTAGTTAAGTGCGTAGCAACCACTCTTGAGAAAACCATACCTTCTAGCTGTAGCAGCATTCTCTCCACTGCCACAGATTACCATATAGTCATAATCTGCTACTAGATTGAAGTAGGGCTTTAAGTGAGTCTCAATATACTCTACACGGATATGTCCGTAGTAACTTGTTTTCTTATCCCCCTGTTTACGGTATGCTCCTACTCGGTAGTTTCCTTTCCCTATATCAAGGACTTCATTATGTACAGTTTTATCTTTTCCTGATATTAATGTTATTTTAAATTCCATTAGCTACATAGCCTCTCTAGTGGTTAACGATCGAAATGTTGTGGGCGTAATGTAATGTTACTACCCCTACCTGTGACTGATAGGTAGCTGTACTCTGCCACCATTTCGAAATAGGGTTTTAGGTTTGACTCCATGTATGTATCCCCTATAGAGTAAAAATGTGATCCCTTACCTGGTGGTAACACTATTCGGGTATGCTCGTCAGGTATGTCCATGACTTCCTCATGTATAGTAGTACTACCTTCCATTAACTCTATTTTAAATTCCATTAGTCATCCTTATAGTAGTTCATCCTAAGAAACCAAGGAGAGCCCTTGTTTGTTATCGATATCCTGTTATATTCAAACAACAAGTCGTAGTAGGGTCTTAAATAATCACGAATATAATCAGACTTAGGCGCAGGTCTTCGACACTCAAAAGTAGAGTGAGTGTTCCTATCAAGGTCTCTACAGTTAGCTTCAGCTATCTCTACAATATCTGTGTGTACCACAATTCCCTCATCCGATACTAATTCTACCCTGAATTCCATTAGTTATCCTTAAGCATAGTAGTATTGTGAAAAGGCTAACGATCTTTCACATGGGACGATCTTTACAAAGTCGAAATCTGCCAACATTTCGAGATAGGGCATCAGACTCGACTCTACATACGAACCCTTTATCACGAAACACGGATCGGCATCTTTGCTCCCAGGATGGTGATGCACAGCGTCTTCGGGTATAGTCATGTTTTCTTTGTGTACAACATTCCCGTTGTTTATCATCCTTATTTTAACATTCATCTATACCGTGCCCCATCTCGTATACCGATAAGTCGATACACATTATCCTATCTTCTTCAGCGTGTAGGTCCGCATCTTCTTTGCTATCATATATAGAGGTACAACCAATACTATCCACATTCAGCCAACCCTCATATGCAACAGGTGCCATAAAGAGGTCGTCACTATTACAAAATCCTCCCCCAAGGAAGTTACCTTCTTCATCCCATTGTTGTATATGACCTGCTACCACACCCACTAAGAAGTCGTCAGCACACACATATAGGTCCTCAAAGTAACCAAGTTGAGTTACCGTCTCACCCTCGCGAGTTATTACTTTATCACCAGCTAAGGCTCTTTCTAAGTTAAATTTCTTCATTATGTATATTCCTTAAAAGTTATAATCGTTTTGTAGTATGAGTGATCGACTGTACGTCCACAGGGTTGTCCTCTCACTGAATGGTACTGGCATCACTATACGAATAGTAGAATACGAGTATAACAAGTCAAGGTAAGGTATTAAGTGGTCTTCCATATAAGTCATGCTTATCATAGTCCCGTCAAACAACCCGCTATCCGGTATATCTATTAACTCCTCATACACACCTAACTGCCCCTCTACTATTACTTTAAATTCCATTATGTATCCCTTATTAGTTTACGAACACTTGTCTGTCATTAGTCATAAAGCAAGCAGACAGACCTTTTGGTAATCCCTGCTTTGTCTTAGTGAAAACAAACTCATTATATAAGTAGGGGTTATAGGTTATCTGTTTATATGAGGTAATAGAAGGCGTAATCACTTTTGGATTAGCACCTGTCTTAAAAGGTATGTGGTGTAGCAGTGTACCCTTTATACCCGCGTGTACATTCTTAGACTTCTGTTCTAACACTCTCTGTCTGCCTCTCTCTGATACTGTAGGCTCTATACTACCACCTAACCTTACATAAGATGCGTGGTGTATTACTAAGCCTTTCTTAGGCCCATCCAGAGCCCTAACAGACCAACAGTGTTTATGTAGATTGTAGTATACAAATACTTTATCATTCATGGTGTAACCTCGTTAGCATTGCTTTATTACGGGTGTGGAAGCTACTGCTCCTTTTTCCGGTTTTTATTAGTATAAGACAATACTCATGTAACAAGTCAAAATAGGGCATTAAGTGATTCTTTACATAATGAGAATTTACATATCGTCCACCGCAGATAAAGTTTTCAGCAGCTATCTTTACTTCTTCCGTGTGCACAGTAGTATAAATACCTTTGTCAGCTACCTGTAGCTTTATTCTATACATATTATCATTCATTATAATTCCTATATAATATTGTTTGTCTCTTGTGCCTGTGGTAGAGAGGGCATGACCCCTCCCGTACTACTATACAGATAAACGCATATTCGTGTAACATATCGAAGTAGGGGGCCAAGTGATGCTTTGCGTAGTGACCCTTGACCCAGCTGTTCCCACTGGTAGCGCGTACAAAGTGTCTATCAGCTATTTCTACTTCCTCAGTGTGTAGAGTATCGTATTCAGCCTTATCTATGTTATATACCTGTAGCATTACTTTATATCTTTTACTATTCACGGTAAGTCCTCTCTAATAGTGTTTGTCTCTTGTGCCTGTGGTAAAGAGGATACCACCCACCCTGTACTTCTACACAGATAAAATCATATTCGTGTAACATATCGAAGTAAGGGACCAGGTAGTTCTTTGCGTAGTAGCCTTTAACCAGGTTGTTCCCGCTACTATTGTGTATAAAGTATTTATCCTCTACGTCTAACTCTTCAGTGTGTAGAGTATTGTATTCAGCCTTCTCTATGTTGTATACCTGTAGCTTTACTTTATATTTCATCAAAATAACCTATTGGTGTTACTGGTGGGGGAAATTGTTGCGTACTACTGATTATGCTTGCTCGCATATAAGTGTAAGTAGATTGACACTTGCCGACCCTTTTTATATTCATATATGCATAATCGTGTAACAAATCAAAGTAAGGGATTAGGTGATCTCTTACATAAGTGGCAGCAACCCTGGCGCGCATGCCCTTGACACTAAACACTGCGCAATCAGGCACCTCTACTGTTTCCGTATGTTCTACTGTCCCATACGTTCCCTTCACCCCTCCGTGTAATAATACTATGTATGCCGCCATAATCTGTGCCCTCCTTAGTAGCCGCCAGTTACTTCTATAGTTAAATCCAACGTATAAGCTTTAAACACTACCCCTCGTTTAACTAGCTCAAGTATCATCTCTGCCATAGCAGCTATCGATTCACATTTAATCATTATATTCTCCTAGAACCTTATTGTTGCACTTAACACAATAGCGTTACCATACAGTGTTACCCTTGGTTTTATGTAAGGAGTGTCTAATTCAATACCTAACGAGAGTACTCCACATAAGGAGCCCATCGGTAGCATACACCCATCCCTATTCTCATAACCTGTTACAGCACCGACTGAAGCGATGACCTCGAAGTAATCGTACTTATAATAGTTTGATGCTGTTACCAAGTAAGACCTATCAAAGTAACTATTTTTGAATGTACTTACACCAAAACCATATTCAGCATTCCTATATTCAACACCAAATAAATTGTGTTTACTATTAAAACGTTTCCATTCCCCATCGAAATCCTCGAAGCCCTCATGGCCTACGTGAGTCGATACTCCACCCACTACTGCTGTAAAGTAATTCTCGGCGTTAGCTGTGGTTGTCATTAGCAATAGTGCTATTAGTAAATATTTCATTATGTTAATTCTCCTATTAAAACAATTTTAAATAAGTTACAAGCCCAGCCCAAAGGCTTATTGAGGTTACATATATTAGTTCCTGAATAATACAACTCTGGAATAACACCATTGTTACTCCCAGCGATAGTTTTCATTTTGTTGAGATAGTGTTTTGGAGGCTGCATACCACATGCTGCATACGCAAGGATCAATGTTGGAAAGCCTAAGGTCCACTCCGCTTCATTACCATTAAGCTTACCCTCCGCCTGTGCATTAAATAGACCTCTATATGTGTAAAGAGTAACCCTCGAATTGATGTTGTAGTACTCATCATTCTCATATCTAATAACACCATTCTCTCTTACAAGCTTACTCTCGATGTTCTTTATTATTGCATTACCCTGTGTTCTTGACATTACCCTACGAGGAACACCAAACCACACACCGTGGAGTTGAGCTAGATCTGCATTACGATGTTCTGTTTCGTTAGTACCGAACTCCCTTATAACCGTAATCGACTTATTTACTGCATGGTTAATCTGGGATGCTAACTCTGGATAATGCTTCTCGATGTCTACTAAACCAGATGCTGCACAGGCTATAGAAGATTGACGGATCTCATGGTTCTCTTCCCATGCACCACAATCACTTGTTTCCCAGAACCTTTGTGCTATTAGCGCTTCTACAAACAAGCCTACTATATGCCTATACTTATCGTTACCAAGTAATACGTCTGCTTCTTTTGATATAGCGATTAAGGCCATACCCCAAGCATCAAACTGTCTGTGGCCCCATTCCCTTTCACACTCATCGTTACCACTAACTCCCCACCTGATATGGAACTCTTCGGCCTCATCAGGCATCTCAATTAGATAACTAAATTTACCATACTTCTTTTCACACAATACTAAGTAGTCTAAGAATGTTTCCCAAGACTCTAGATACTGGTCTTTTTCAATATCTAATGTTTGCATATACAAATCGCGCAACCATACACACTCTACATAGTGTTCACCAGCCGATGCTGAGTATAAACCATTAGTACAACGTAGCGAGTTAGATGCATCTTGTATTTCTTTAACAGTATTATAAGACATGTTGTTCTCCATTGGCCATTGCATTTGTATCTCTTGAGCGATTTTAGTAGTCATAATATTCCCTTTGCTAATTTAGTTAACTGCGCACCACATTAAACCGTATGCGATTAGAAGACCTATTAAAATGTAGATTCCCATTATGAGGCCCTTTTATTTGCGAATTCTTGGCGTAGTTGTTCACGCAGTTTTACTAGTGGCGCTATCTCACTTTTATAGTGTGCATTATGTACATGGTCTGGTACAGGTTGGTCTGAATTCCATACGTTTAAGTCGTGTATCCAATCTGTTAGTTGGATTCCATTAAGTGTCTCCCAATTAGTTGGTTTAATCATGAAACCACTCCAACTGATCATTCACGAAGTGCTCAAGGCTGCTAATGTAACTAGCTTGTTTTTCAAGCTCCCTTTCTAGATTGTCTAGCCTTTCACTAAAACTTTTTTCAATTGTTTGTTCTTCATCTTTAGTAGTCATATATTTCATATATTATAATCCTAGGTAACGGTTATGGTTAGACTTAGCAACTATTTCGTTAGAAACATCCAAGTCCAAGGCCCACCAATAAAAGGTGGTTTCTCTTTTTAGTTTAAGGAAATTCACTAGCCTTATATCCAAGCGGTATAAGAACCAAGCCACTTTCTGTTTAAGGACGTTCAACCTTCTCTCTCCTTTTTTGGTTTACAAGTATTACAAAAACGTATTGTAGAATTGGTTTTTAAATAGGTTTTTAAATCTACCTTGTGTTCAATTATGTAGCTGCATTTATCACAAATAATCCCGATGTGTCCTGTAGGTGTTTTAGCAATCATATCCTATCTCCTAGCCTAATTTCCCGGTCCAACCTGAACCTTTTAAAGTAATGCCGGATGGTTTAATAACCTTTCTCAAGGTTTCTTTCTCACATTCCGGACATTCCACCAATTTATCATCTGTCATCTTCTGTCTGATATCAAACTCATGCCCGCACTCTTTACATCTATACGAATACGTTGGCATTACTTCCCTACTTCAGCTACTACTCAACTGTTGATGTTACATTCCATTGGCCTAAACACTTTTGGTTTATAAAGTCTCTAGCTAGTAATTCAGTATCAAATAATTTATTTAGCATTACTATACCTTGCCAGTTT